>ERZ1643247.228-NODE-228-length-73493-cov-10.976170_pt1 | contig 73493 bp, 64 predicted proteins | sample MGYA00579264_ERZ1643247 | MGnify/ENA primary metagenome ERZ1643247 (study PRJEB29033, sample SAMEA4952262) | chicken gut metagenome | biome: Broiler Chicken; feature: Gastrointestinal Tract; material: Caecum | place: Ireland | collected 2018 | study: Broiler... | reverse complement strand
GTAAACCGAAGGCTCTGTCCGGTGGTCAGAGACAGCGTGTTGCTATGGGACGTGCTATCGTGCGTAATCCGAAGGTCTTCCTGATGGACGAGCCGCTGTCAAACTTGGACGCAAAACTTCGTGTGCAGATGCGTATTGAGATTTCCAAACTTCATCAGAGATTGGGAACTACCATTATCTATGTAACTCATGACCAGACAGAGGCTATGACCCTTGGTACCAGAATCGTTGTTATGAAAGACGGTATCGTTCAGCAGGTTGATACTCCTCAGAATCTGTATCAGAAACCAGGCAACCTGTTCGTTGCAGGATTCATGGGATCTCCGCAGATGAACTTCCTGGATGCAACACTTTCCCAGAAAGGAAATGATGTATTCGCAAAAGTTGGTACTCATGAGGTTCTTGTACCTGCTTCCAAAGCAAAAGTTCTGAAAGACAAAGGATATATCGGAAAAACTGTTATTATGGGTATTCGTCCTGAGGACATCCATGATTCAGAAATGTTCCTGGCTTCTTCTCCTGACACAGTTATGGATTCTACCATTAAAGTATATGAGCTGCTGGGTGCAGAAGTATTCCTGTACTTCGACATCGACGGTACTCAGGTTACCGCACGTGTAGATCCTCGTACCACAGCTAAGACAGGTGATCCAATCAAATTTGCTCTGGATATGGAGAAAGCTCATTTCTTCGACAAAGAGACAGAACTGACTATCACCAACTAATTATAAGCATTCACCCACAGGGCTGCTGCATAATTGTGGCAGTCCTGTTTTTATTTAGAAAGGATGTGCTTTCTTGAATCTATTCCAAATTTTACAGAAGGTCCTGAAAGAATGGAATGAAATCAGCCACCTGGACTTTTGCCTTTTGACCCCGGATCTGGAGGTCTATATTTCCACCACGGACCGCCGGCTTCCCTCCATACAGAAAATGCAGAATTTTCTGTCCGATGACTTCATGGTCAGCCTGGCGAACTCCTCGCTCCATCTTTTTAAAATTTATTCCGGCGAAACGCTGACCTATCTCCTCATCGTGTGGGGCGGCGGAACCTCCGCTCACACCATCGGCGAGCTGGCAGTCTGCCAGATCTCCTCTCTGATTGAAGCCCACAGAGAGAAAACCGACAAAAATATTTTCATGCAGAATCTGCTGCTGGGTAACTATTCCCAGATGGACGCGTTTAACCGTGCCAAAAAACTTCATATCTCCACCACCTCCCGGCGTGCAGTCTTCCTCATTGAAACCAAGCAGGCGCAGGGAGAGGAAGTTATCACAATGGTGAAAAACATTTTCTCCGCCAGGACAAAAGATTTCATCACTTCCGTCAATGACCAAAATGTCATCCTGGTCCGGGAGCTGCAGGCGACTGACACGCAAAAAACCTTGCACGATACAGCCCGAATGCTGGTGGATATGCTGAACACAGAAGCTATGACAAAAGCATGGGTCTCCTACAGCAATCCCGTAGCTTCGCTGGATCAGCTCACAAAAGCTTATAAAGAAGCAAGCACAGCTTTGGAAGTGGGAAAAATCTTCTACAGTGAGAAGAATACTTTCGGCTACAATCAGCTGGGAATCGGACGTCTGATCTATCAACTCCCCATTCCCATCTGTGAAATTTTCATAAAAGAAATTTTCAAGGAAGAGAGTCTGGACTCTCTGGATGAAGAGACTCTGGTGACAATCAAAACGTTCTTTGAGAACAACCTGAATCTTTCTGAAACCTCACGCCAGTTATATGTGCACCGGAATACTCTTGTCTATCGATTTGAAAAACTGGAAAAGAAATTTGGTCTGGACATCCGCACATTCGAAGATGCCCTCACCTTCAAACTTGCCATGCTGGTCTGTGATTTTATCAAATCACAGAAAAATTCTTAAAAAACCACTCCCGCTGCTGGCGGGTTTGGCTATATTTTCTGGTCATAATTCATAAAAAATGCAGGTCTCAAACAAAGACCTGCATTTTTTCATTCCTTTCTATCTCACATGGATTTCCGCTCAGCGATCTCTGCCATCTTGGCATCATTCAGTCTGGTATCCCCATGAACCCGACTGTAGGACAGATAACCGTTCATGCGATCGATCTTCGTCAGATTCCGAGAACCGCACACCGGACACACATCCATATCCAGCTCTTCATGACCACAGTCATCACAGTACGCCAGAGAGAGGTTCACCCCTTCATAGTAACCCAGGGCCATCGCACGGCGGATCAATGTGCGGATCGCTTCTTTATTATAACTGACAGGATAGCGCACATACTGTATTTTTCCCCCATTGCACAGCTCCCAGAATCTTCCTTCCAGATCCTGTTTCTCAATCGGTGTGATGTCCTCCGTCACATGACAATGGAAGCTGTTGCTCACATACGGACGGTCTGACACGCCCTCCACAACTCCATACATTTTACGGAATTGCTCAATCTGCAGACCGCACAGGCTTTCCGCCGGCGTACCATAGATTGCGTACAGATTGCCATCTTCTTCCTTATACTGATTCACCTTGTCATTGATATATCTCAGGACTTCCAGCGCAAATGCCCCGTCTTCCCGGATTGATTTTCCATTATACAGCTCCTGCAATTCATTCAAAGCCGTAATTCCAAAGGAGGCTGTCATCGGTTTCAAGATCTTACCGATCTTCTCATGAGGCTGCAGATGTCCTCCGTAAAAGCCGCCTTCACAGTAAGCCAGCGGATTTGTGGACGCCCTCATCTGTCCCAGATACTCGTAAGTCCGGATATGAAGATTCCGGATCATTTCCAGATAGAAATCCAACACTTCATAGAAATCCCGGCTCTCCGACCTGGATTTTGCCAGAATCATGGGAAGGTGGAGACTGACCGCACCAATATTGAACCTTCCCACAAACACTGGAACATCCTTCTCATCCGCGGGTTTCATTCCCCCGCGTTCATACCACGGGCTTAAGAAAGCCCTGCATCCCATAGGGCTTATCACCTTTCCATATTTCTTATACATGCTGGAAATATATCCCTCTCCAGACATGGACAGCCAATCCGGATACATAGTCTTGGCCGAACAGTCCAGTCCCGCCTCAAAAACATCCTCACAGCTTTTTCCTTTTCCGTGGATATTCTCATCATACAGAAAGACAATTTTGGGGAACAGCACTGGCTTTTTATGCCCCTGCTTGCCCTGGCCGCCTTTGTGAACCTCCAGCAAAGAGATCGAGCACATTTTCTCAAAAGGCTCTGTTCCCAGTCCAAGAGTCACCGTCACAAATGGATAATCTCCCCGGGACGACCCCACCGTATTCAGTTTATACTCAATTCCCTGCCATCCCTGGTCATACTCTCTTCTGACTTTGTCAAGGGCATATTCGATTGCCCTCTCCTCTCTGCCCTCCCAGGTCGGCTCAGAATACTTCAGGAACTCTCTTACATACTTGTCATAACTTTTCTTCGCATAGGGAGCCAGAATCTTGTCCACCTCAGGGACTGTAAAGCCCCCGTACTGCTGCGCCGCGGTGCTCAGAATAATATCTCCCATCACATCAAAGGCCGTGTCCAGCGTCTTCGGTTCATTGTACCACACATTTCCCATCTCAAAGCCGCCCTTTAGCACAGCCGCCACATCAAACAGACAGCAGTTCATGGTATCCAGCCTCGCAGACTGATCATGGATGTAGATATATCCATCCTTGCAAGCCTGCAGCTCATTTCGATTCATGAAAAACTTCCGGTACAATTCCTTATTCAGCTCATTAAAAATCAGGCTCCTCTTTGTCGCAACCAAAGCACTGTCTGTGTTGGCATTGCTTTTATCGCCGATGTAACGGATAGCCTGACTCTTGGTATACACATCATCCATCATATGGATGAAATCCAGTTTATAATTTCTGTAATCCCGATAGCTCTTCGCCACCGCCGGATTTACTCGCTCCAGAGCTCCCTCCACAATGTTATGCATATCCTGGATAGGAATCTCATTCTTCCCGAGAGATTCCGCCTTCTCCGTGGCAAATCTGCAGATGAACTCTTTCTCCTCCTCTGAAAATGTATAGAGAATACGGGCTGCGGATTTATTCACTGCCCGCACAATTTTTTCAGCGTTAAACTCTTCTCTGGTCCCGTCTTTCTTGATAATGTAAATCATGATTGCTCCTTTCAAACACAATATATAGGACTTTTCTCACTCTTTCAATCAATATCTTGTGAAGATGAGTATATCATATACCCCCTGAAATGAAAACCCCTTTTTTTCGCGGATCCAGCTTACCTTCTTTCAAACCCTTGAAAATCCGGGAAAAAATAACCGGAAAAATTTGCTATCGAAAGAATTTCCTGCTATAATAAATCCATTATGAAAAAATAAGGAGGTTTTCACAATGTCAAATTTCATCATACCTGAATCTTATCATCCACAGTTGAATCTGCATGACACCCAGGTGGCAATCAAAACTGTCAAAGATTTCTTCCAGCAGACTCTGGCTCAGCGTCTGAATCTGCTGAGAGTATCGGCTCCTCTCTTTGTAGATCCGAAATCTGGTCTGAACGATAATCTGAACGGTGTTGAACGCCCTGTCAGTTTCGATATCAAAAATGTCCCGGGCAACAACGCTGAGATCGTTCACTCTCTGGCAAAGTGGAAACGTTACGCACTGAAAAAATATGGATTTGCCGTTGGTGAAGGCCTCTACACAGATATGGTCGCCATCCGCAGAGATGAGGATCTGGACAACATCCATTCTATCTACGTAGACCAGTGGGACTGGGAGAAAATCATCGCCAAAGAAGACCGCACCGAGAGTACACTCCGTGAAGTGGTACAGTCCATCTACAAAGCCCTCAGAAAAACTGAGAAGTACATGGCCATTCAGTATGACTATATCGAAGAAATTCTCCCAAAAGATATCTTCTTTATCACCACGCAGGAATTGTTAGACCTCTATCCGGACTGCACCCCTAAGGAGAGGGAATACCGAATCACCAAAGAAAAAGGAGCTGTCTTCCTGATGCAGGTGGGCAAGACACTGAGCAACGGCGAGAGACACGATGGACGTGCTCCGGACTATGACGACTGGGAACTGAATGGAGATATTCTGGTATATTATCCTGTCCTGGATATTGCTCTGGAACTTTCCTCCATGGGAATCCGCGTGGATGAAGAGTCTCTGGACCGCCAGCTCACTTTGGCAGGCTGCGATGACCGCCGCCAGCTGGATTTCCAGAAAGCGATTCTGAACAAAGAGCTTCCCTACACCATCGGCGGAGGAATCGGCCAGTCCCGTATCTGTATGTTCTTCCTGCGCAAAGCGCATATCGGAGAAGTACATGTCTCACTCTGGCCGGATGATATCCGCAAGACCGCACAGGAGAATCAGATCCCGCTTCTGTAACACCGCAAAATATTCCAGGATTTGATCCTGCAAAAAAGCCCGCCCGGCAGTCTGTCTTTGGGACAGACTGCCGGGCGAGTTTTCTCATGGAAGGGTGTACACCAGCACTCCCACCATTATAATCAGATTTCCAATCACCTTTCTCTTCGTAAATTTCTCCCTGAGCAAAAACCAGGAAAAAAGCATCACAAACACATAACTGAAGGTATCGATCACAGCCCCGTATTTCATATCCACTTTTGTGTAGGCATAGGTATTCACCAGTAAGACACCAAAAAAGATGCCATAGGCAAGAATCACCTGCCAGTTCAGGTACTCCTCGATCCATTTCTCATAAGTCTTATTGGCACTTTTTTTCAGAAGAACCTGGGAAACTCCTGTGAGAAATGTCATGGCAAACATAAGCAGCATATAAGGACTCATGCCCTCTCCTCCTTTCGTGCTTCCGGTCCCTGTGTGCTCACAATCATCACACCCACAAAGACAATCAAAAGGCCAAGGATGTTCCTGGCTGTGAGATTTTCATGAAAAATCATCACAGCCCACACCTGGCTCCAGATCAGGTAGACCGTTCTGTTCGCATAGGCTACATTCAGCTCAAATCTTCGAATCACTTTCTGCCAGGCCAGTGCGTAGACGAAACAGTTGAGAAGCATCAAAAATAAAAAGACATACAGCCAAATACTCCAGATTCCTTTCTTATTGAACTGGACAGATGCCAGCTTGGAAAATACACTGGTAAATGAAAACAGCATAATGTTCAGGTGCAGCAGTATATAATCTTTTATTTTCCCCATAATTCCTCCAGCGTTCGATGATCAATCTCAATGCATTTTTCCACTCTTTGGATCACTTCATCCAGCTCTTCTTCCCTCTTAGTCCGCGCAATCACATGGCCAATCCGATCCGTTCCGTTCTCCATGGCAGACACGGAATGTCCCACTGGGTAATCCAGTTGAACCTCCACACCCTCTTCCCGGATCTTCCGGATTCCCTCATGATCAATATCGGTGATCTTTCCCCCTCTGGGGCTCACCAGCAGCTTCGCCATACAAGGAGTGTGCTCTCTCTCTTCGAAGGAAACAGGCTCTCCCAACGCATTGCGGATCATTTTTTCATAGAAATCAAATCCATAGTGGATCCCAATCAGTTCGGGAATACAGGTGGCCCCGGTACGTCCGCCAATCTCAACAATCCACGCTTTCTGATCCCGCACAAAGACATCCGCATTCACCGGACACTGATCCATCCCAGCCGCCTCTACTGCCAACTGCATCTGACGGGAAATCTCTTCCAGAGTTTTGACATCCTCCTGAAGCGGAAAACCGTGTCCCATGGGAACCGTAATCTTCTCTCCCTGATACACAAATTTCTCATGAGGCGCCAGAAATACCAATTTCCCATCCTGCACAAAACCGTCCACGCCGATCTCTCGTCCACCAAGAACTTCTTCCACCAGGACATAAGGCACTCTTGAGCCGCTCACCGCTTCCCGAAAAGCGCTCTCCACATCCTCTCTCTTGGACACTTTCAGAATTCCCCGGCTCCCTGAGCTGTCCACCCGTTTCACAATCACAGGAAATCCAATCTCCTGTGCCGCCTCTTCGGCCTCTTTTGCTGAAAAGACTTTGTGGTACCTGGCAGCGCGCACCTGTTTTTTCTGAAAAGCCTCTTTCATCAAAGCCTTGTCTGTGACAATCCGTGCAGCTTCGCGGGGAATTCCAGGGAGTCCCATTTTTTCACAGACATAACCAATTGTGACGACAGCCACATCCGTGCCGGAGGTACAGATCCCATCAATCTGCTCTTTCCTGGCGGCCTGATAAATACCTTCACAGTCCCTGGTGTCCAGCAAAAAGACGCGGTCTGCATACTGAAAGCCAGGATACTCCCCCGGAACACTCACCACCAGGGTTTGAAGCCCCATTTCCTTTGCTTTTTTTATCAACGGAACCTGGTAAATACCAGCTCCCAGAATCATTAATTTCTTCAATCTTTGTCTTCCTTCTTTTTAAGATTTACGGTCTCTCTGATAATATACTGAGGTGTGTTATTCAAAGATAAGATCATCTTTCCCAGATATTCACCGATGATTCCCAATACCATCAAAACCAGCCCGAAGAATACAACCATGATGCAGATCGTCGATGACCATCCCACTGTGATATCCGGATTCAGAATCTTGTGTATGATGATCACCAGGGCAGCCAGAAAACCTCCGCAGGCAGAAACTCCGCCAAGAACAGAGGAAATTCTCAGAGGAATCACAGAATAGTTCCAGTACGCCAGCCACAGACGGATTAGTTTCTTCAGCGTATAGTTGGAAGTCCCCACTTCCCTCTTAAAATGCTCCACCTCCACATTGCCAATATTATGAGTTGTGCGGTAGAAGATTCCATCCACATAAGGATTGTAGCTGGTATATTTAATCACTTCATCCCTGACAGCCTTTGTAATCATCCAGAAATTGCTTGATACAATCTCTTTTGGCCGGTTCAGAAGAATCCTGGAGCTGACTTCATTCAGCTTGCTGGAAAAATTTTTCAAAACAGAATTCTTCTTTTTCGGATAGCATCCATAGACCAGATCATAGCCTTCCTCCATCTTTCCAATCAGCTTATGGATCTGGGAAGGATGTGTCTGCATATCATCGTCCATTCCCAGGACATAGTCTCCCTTGGCATAATTCATAGCCGCCATCAGAGCATTGTGCTGTCCGAAATTACGCATCAGATTAATACCATGCACTTCCGGATAATCTTTCGCAAGACTGCGAATCTCCTCAAACGTTTTGTCTTTGGAGCAATCATTGACCAGCACAAATTCACAGTCATACTTTTCTATTTTTCTGAATTCTTCCATGACCATCTCCACCACTTTCCGGATCGTGGCTTCGGAATTGTAACATGGAATTACAATTGACACCAACATTTCAAACATCCCCGTTTCCCAGGCAGTCATAAAACAGCGGTGCTCCTCCTGTATGTATAAACAGAATCTGACTGTCTGTAATCTTTTTTTCTCTCAAATATTCCCTCATACCCCAGAATGCCTTTCCCGTGTATGTGGGATCCAGCGGTATTCCATTCCGGCAGAATTCCTCTCTGATCACCTGCATAATCTCAGAATTATATTTGCCGTATCCCCCTGCCTTATACTGACACAGAAGATGAATTTCCGCCTCACTTTCCTCCCGTAGAGGAATGCCTTTTCTCTGGAAATAATCCTGTATTCCTTGCCAGATCACCTGCCTTGCCCGCTCATTCTCCCGGGATGAAATCAGAATTCCCATAATATGACGTTGATCCTGCTTCAGAAGATGCCCGCTGATCAGACCGCTCTGAGTTGCCCCTGTTCCTGACGGAAAGAAAATATAATCAAAGTGTATCCCGTTTTGAGCTTCGTAGGAGCAGATCTCATCATAGGCATTCACATATGCCTGCACCGGCACCCCTTCATTTCCAGTTCCGTATTTATTTCCATAAATATAGTAAGGACGATACCCCTTACCTTTTAACATCTCCATGGTTTCTTCCACTGTCTGCGCAATCTGAGACTTCTCACAGGGAATCACATGTGCGCCGAACCACCGCATCAGTCTGCTGTTGTTCGTCTCCCGGCGCTCCTCTCCTTCCTCCCGGGAACTGATCATATAACAGGGAATGTTCCTGGAATAGCAAAGATTGGCCAGAACACGGCACAGATTCGATCTGCTGTTTCCGTAGACCACCATACAGTTTTTTTCCTGCCTTCGCATATCACAGAAAAATTCCCATCCAATTCTCACCTTATTCCCGCCCAGGGAAAAAGGAAGAAGATCTTCCCGCATCATATAAACCTGATTATCTCCGATATCAAAATATCTCAGAGGCTCGATTCTGCTGCTTTCCATTTTTCTACCCTTTTCATTCTCTTTTTTTCCTAACTATTATAGGAGATTTTCCCGGCGTATGCAAGAAAAAGCTCCGGCGGTTTTATCTCCGCCGAAGCTTTTTAAGATTCTCTCTGTTTTTATTGTACTGCCGGGTCTGTCGGATCATAATTCTGTGATCCTGGAATCCAGATCCAACCTGGTTTTCCAAACGGATCGTTCAGATTATCGCCGATGGTAATCTTAGCCCCGTTACAGTTATTCCATACCCAGAGGGCGTCGCGCACACAGGTACGGATACATCCATGGGATGCCGGCTGTCCGAGAAGATCGAACTCTGCCGCCGGAAGGCTATAACTATTTGGCGCGGATCCTGCCACAGAGTGAATGAAGATTCCTCCCTGGCCTGCACCCACCACATGGCTTGCATACTGTCCATAAGACGGTCCCATCAGAAGCTGCCATCTTCCAGCACGGCTCAGGGTGTAAGTTCCGGTCGGGGTCGGAGTCTCAGCCTTTCCTACGGATACACGGATCGCCTTCACTGGTGTGTTTCCGCTCTGATTGTAAATAGTCATAACACAGGTGGTTCTGTTTACCTTCACACTGTAAGGTCCTTTGATCTCATCGCTGACATCCAGCTTCAGCCAGCCATCTGCTTTGAAATGGAATTTCAGTCCATCAATGGTCTTCCACTGATTCTTGACGAATTTTCCTGTCGTCGGGTCGATATAGCGGAAGCCATCTCCTTCTTTCTCACCCAGATAAGTCTTCACCCATCCGGTCTGCCATACTCCAGTGCTGTCCGCATAGCCCCATTTTCCTTTGTACTTACTGTTGGAGCCTGTATACTGTCTGGACTGGTTCTTCATCATAGAACCGTCATCATAGATGAAGTAGTAAATCTTTCCGCCGATTGTGTGCCATCCACGATATAGCTTACCAGATGGATATGCGTAATATTTCTTAGAACCGCTGGTGATCCATCCGTCTTTCACCATTGTACCGTAGCATTTTGTCTTCGTAGCCGGTTTGAAGTAATAGAGTGTATTTCCTACTTTATATACACCCATTGCCATCACACCATTGGGCTTGATATAACGGGAACCCTGCCAGCCGTTTTTCTTCATTTTACCTTTGTTGGCACCGCTCTTATAATAGTAAGCCCAGCACACACGGTCCGGGTCACTCGGCAAATCAATACTCTGCCATCCCGTCTTAATATATCTCGCATAAGTATTGTCAAAATAATACCAATCCTTGGTGTCTGGAACCATATACCATCCATTGCGGTAATTGCATCGAACACCGGATGCGGAGAAGCAGTACGCTCTCACCTTGCCGGAAGAATTTCTTACTTTTCCAAGGGTGCTGCGATACAGATGTCCCTTATTATCCACACCATAATATTTTCCCGGACGGTTGAATGTTCCAACCACCAGCTTGTCATGCTCCACATAGCCGTTCGCAGTCAGGAAATACCATGGGTCATCTCCCATATCTCTGTCCGGCGCATTCACACAGGACTCAATCTGACGAAGCTCGTACATGGTCTGATTCCACATGTACTCTGCCCCCTCATAATACTGACCGTTCGTCTGTTTCTTCAGCTCTTCGCCCTCCAGACTCAGACCGAAGTACTGGTATCTGGATGCAGTCGCTCCGCTGGCCACTTTTGTCGGAAGGTAAACCCATCCTTTCATCAGATAGCCTTTGTGTCCGTCTGCAGTTTCTTTCTCGCTTCCGTAGAAATAACTCTCAATGCCGTTATACGGGTTGGCCACTGCGAATCTTCCCGTCTGAGGAACACAGTCATCGGCCAATGCATAATATCTCTCACCGATCTTGAAGATGGTATTGCCCGAATCTTTCTGCTGTGCTTTCAGCTCATCCAGTGTCAGTCTTTTTCCTGTGGTCTCATCGTAATAATTCCACTTCTCATTCCGCCATACCCATTTGTCGGTCTGAATGCTTCCCACAGCAGATGTCTCAGGAGATACCTGCGCATCCAGTGTCATGAGCTCGCTTTTTTCAATCACATCCGTGGAATTATCTTCTCCGGCTCCCAGGAAATAGTATGTTCCATCCTCTTTCGGAAGCCCTGTCTCAGATGCCTGAATCTTAGCTTCTCCAGTCACCATGTATCCATCCTGGTCAAAATAATAATAAGATGTATTCTCACCATTCTGGATTCCAATAATTCCATCATTCGCTGTGAAGTAAACTGCGTCACAGCCATCCGCATGGCAGTACAGACGATATTCTCCATTCTCTTCCTGTACCCATTCCACCTGATCTGCCGGTATCATTCCATGGGTGGCAATCAGATGTGTATGAACCACGCCTTCTGCCTCTATCTGCGTAGTCTCTGATTCTTCCGTCTCAGAAGATTCTTCACTCTCCGGCTCCTGCTCCTCGGTTGTCTCTTCCTCGGAAGCTTCCTCAGATACAAGACCGGATTCCTCTTCTTCCTGATCCTCCTGGGTCTCGTTCTCCTGCCCGTTTTCTATGTCTTCGGATTCCTCCGGCGTCTCCTGATCTTTGGTCTCCTCCGGCACTTCTTTCTCATCCTCTGCGGTAAGATCCTCCATCTGAGCTTCGCTCTGGGAATCCACTGCCGCAGCTCCAACCTGAAGCACCATGGAAGAACACAGAGTCAGACTGAGGGCTACACATAAAACTTTTCTTTTCATCTTATTCCTCCTGCTTATCTCCTTTTCTCTATCCTGCACAGGATAGAAGATCTCTATTCTCCCAGGCCAGCCTTAATATAACTGGTCAGATTCTCTATTGCTTCCTCTTCATCCTCTCCTTCACAAACTAATTCAATCTCATCTCCACACTTCACGCAGGCGCCCAGAACGCTGAGAACACTCTTGGCGTTGGCGGTACCGTCTTTGTAACGGAAAGTCACCATTGATTTATATTTCAATGCCTCCTTACACAAATTGCCTGCCGGGCGCAGATGCAGCCCTGTCGGATTGATCACCTGTACTTTACAACTTTTCATAACCTTTACCTCTGTTTTTACTCTGTCGTCACCTCAGTGGTTTCCGACAATTTCACATCTGCATGGACGGTACTAACTAAACTATACCCCTCCGGCAGAGTAATTTCAACCGGTATTTGATAACTTCCTGCTTCTTTTCCCGTCAGATCAATGGAAGCCTCGATATCCTTGATATCCAGTTCATCCAGCGAGCTTCCATTCTCCTGCACCCGGATTTCAATCCGGTCTGTCTCAAACACAACCTCCAGATCGGAAGGCGCATTTTCCACTGTGATATCCTTTGTAGATATGGTATAAGACCGGCTGTCCATTGGCAGTATCTCTGCCCGGATAATCAAAGTCTCGCTGGTTCCTGTGGTCAGTTCAATGCCGGTCGGCAGGAAATCTGTCAGATTGACTCTGGTATCAAAATCTTCCTTCTTGCCGGATACATCCACCTGATCTGCCGAAATCTGAATGGTATTTCCCTGAGCTTCCAGCTGGCTCAAGGCCTCATCGCTTCCGGCAACACTGATTTCACTTGGCGTCAGCGACAGTTTATCTACTTTATATCCATCTGCCGGTGTTCCCACATAGCTTGCCTCTATCTGTACGTTCGACTTCACTTTCCACAGATCAACTGTCACAGAAACTTCCGGAGACAAAATATCATATTTCAGATATTTCATCTGATTCTCTGTCAGTTCTTCCTGATTCCTGTCGATAATGGTCAGCTCTGCCTGCTCGGTCGTATCTGAAGTGATTCCTTCCACATCCACAGTCGCAACTACACGGTCTATCTTTTCAATCAAAGACTGCGGTCCGGTAATTCGAATCTTCTCCGGATTTGATTCCAACGAGCCGATCTCATACCCTTTTCCTGGCTGTGTGCCGTCTGTATCCACAGTCACGATGAACTCCTGCGTCATCATCTCCTCAATCTGAATCTCCATGTTTCTTGGGACTGACTGGGCATTGTTCGCGTCAATTCCCGGACAGTTGACTGCAATCGGCACCATCACAGGATCCGTACTCAGATCCACCACCTGCTTCAAGTCTGCTGTCGCAGTGATGTCGCTTGCCTTCAGACTCTCAACGGTCTTCCGGGTTCCGCGCACTGTCACGCTGACTCTATCCTGATCCTCCGGGATCAGACACATCATGCCGCCACTCTCTATGTACGCTTCGTTGAGTACCTGAACCGGCACATTCGGAATGGTTCTTGTCACAATCGGATTATCCACATTAACAATGATCAGCCAGATCAAGATAGCCGCTATCACAGACATGATCTTCAAAGGGATATTAGTGGTCAGACTTTTTTTCATACTTCGCCCTTCCCTTCCATAAATTGATCAATTTACTGTTATTCACAACTTTTTTATTCTGAACCTGAACCAATTGTTCCCGAAGCTGTTCCTCTGAGATGTTCCGTCTCAGCTTTCCGTTCAGTGCGGTGGACACCTCACCGGTCTCTTCTGAGACAATAATTGTCAGAGAATCACTCACTTCGCTGATCCCTACTCCTGCCCGATGTCTGGTTCCCAGCTGTTTGCTCAGTTCCATATTGTCTGACAAGGGCAGATAACAGGTTGCCGCCACAATACGGTTTCCTCTCACGATAATCGCTCCATCGTGAAGCGGCGTATTGTGCTCAAAGATATTGATCAGAAGCTGGCTGGTAATGAGAGAGTCCAAAAGAATTCCTGTTCTCTCATATTCGGACAGCACCACTTCCTGCTCTATCACAATCAGTGCTCCGGTACGGGCTTCTCCCATATCGAAACAAGCCTTCACAATCTCGTTCACTGTCTTATCTGTGAAACGTGCCTGTACTTCTTTTCCTCTGTCAAAAGGAATTACCGAGGCGATCACATTTTTCTGTCCCAGCTGCTCCAGGATTTTTCGCAGTTCCGGCTGAAAGATAATCACCAACGCCGTCACCATCACGGTGGCCACATTGTTGACAATCCAGATCAGCGTATTCATCTTAAACAGATAGATAATCACCACGAAACACAAAATTACCATGATACCCTTGAGCAGGGCATACGCTCTGGTCTGTTTGATCCAGATCATAAACTGATAAATGAAAACGGAGATGATCAGAATTTCAATAATATCAATAATTCCGATGTGCGGTAAGGAAATCTTCAATATATAATTATCCAAGAATTGACTGACACTATTCATCCTGTCCTCCTCTCTGAATTTTTATATTCACTGCCCTCTCCGGCAGCCTGAAATCATTTTCCCGACCATTCTAGAGATCTTTCAAAGATTCCTCCAGTTTCTTCTCAAAATCCACATCCATACTTTCCTCCAGAGGAAGTGCTTCCTCATTTTGCCCATTCGCCTGCCAGGAGGAGTCGATTCTCTCTGTGGAGATCTCATCCGGATGGTCTTCTCTTCTTTCTTCCCGTGACGGCGGTACGATAGCCTGAGGTTCCCATTCCTCTTTTCCGTGAGCCACCACATACTCCGCGCCGTTCTTTTTTGTCTGTTCCTGTTCCATCGGTGTCGCATTGATCTTCTTGATATTTCTCTCAGAAGTCGCAACCGTCGCCTTCGGAACCGCTTTTACATAATAATAGTATTCGTCGTCTTCATATTCGAGACGTTCTGTCCTGGTGTAATCCCCTCCGAACACAAAAAGTTCCAGGAGAATTCCAATCAAGATCGCGACCACCGTAAAAATGGCCAGCTCCAGGATTGAATTCTGAACATTCAGCAGCAGGCTTCCCATGAGCATCAGAAAAATATAGGTAACACCGCCTGCCACAATGGAAGCTCTCCACGCATAATCAAAAAATCTTGTCCGGATGCCATAGACAATCAGGATCACTGCCACGAAAGCAACCACGGTAATCCACATTTCCTGATTCCGGATCAGTCCGTCTGACAGAAGTTTGATCTTCTGAAGCATCTCTGTGTCCTGATTCTGCAGCACAGTTGCCTGTTCCTGAACCAATTCCACAAAATAATAAAAAATCACTCCGCAGCCCGCCGGGATCGCCGCAAGCGGGTTGGACATCAGGCCGCTTCCGATAGGCAGAAGCGCCGGAATGTGTATTCCCATGGCCAGCGGAGTAAAGATCATAACCACATTCATCTTGCTGCTGAAACGCAAAAACAGAATCAGCAGGAATAAAACCAGTACCAGTGCGAAAGCTGCCACTTCAATTCCCACACTGTAACAATGCCCGATCACCAGCACAAAGCTAAGATACAAAATCAGATTGACCGGCAAAATAGAGCACAGCAAGGCCAGAATCAAAACCACAAACGGATTTGTCAAGGCTGCAGTGAAACCAAGCGTAGAATTAATCCAGACAAAGCTGATAAGCGCCAGAATAAATTTCAGAATCGGAACAATATAAATCTCATATCGTCCATAAAAACTTTTAATCTTCTGCTTCACTTCTAAAAATGTTGTCATTTTCACTTCCTCCTGCTTGTCTGCCGTCCATTATTTTTCTTTTCATTTCTGCCGTACATTCTCTCCAGTTTTGTGAGCTGAATATAATACTGCTTCACACTTTTCTTGGCCCGGTGATAGCGGACAGAATACTGGACGTATGTCAGCACGGTGTAAACTGCCAGCAGAATCAGATATCCGATTACAATCACGGCAATCAAAGCCATCAGATTCATATTATTAATATGATCAATCAGATACTCTGAGAGATATCCAAGAATCACTGCAATCAGTAAAATGTATCCAATCGTCACAAGGAAAAAATTCTTGATTAAAGCCATTCCGATATAATCACTTCGATAATACTTACTGATCGGAAGATAAGTTTTTCCTGCATTGTTTTCATACATTGCCAGCTTATTCATCAGTTTTACTTTTTCTAGATTTAACATCTGAAAACCTCATTTCACTTTGTTTCTTCTGTGTTGCTGCAACTTTTTTGCATATAAAAATATTTTAGCATAAATCATAAGCGATGAAAAGGGCTTTTTCAGTTCCCTTTTCCTACGCAAACCGTCAGAAAATAAATTTTTTCGACTCCGTGAAGACGTGCCTGCAGGCTTACCGCATCCATTGTACCTCCGGTTGTATACACGTCATCGATAATCAAAAGAGAGGACACCTTCCAGTCTCCTGGAAGCCCCACAAAAGAGTCCCTAAGATTCTTTCTTCTCTGGGATGCTCCCAGATTTTTCTGTGCAGCTGTTGGCTTCGTTTTTTTCACATAACCTTGCAGGCAGGGAATCTTCAGCTCTTCCGCCACAATTTCCGCAAGATATTCAGCCTGGTCAAATCCTCTCATTCTTTTCTTTTTTGGGTGTATGGGCACAGCCAGAACCGCCTGGGGATGCCAGCGGGCCAGTTCTTTTCTTCCATAATATAACAGAGCTTTTCCATAGAAATCCCCATATTCCCGCCTCCCCCCGTCCTTATACTTCAGAATCGATCTGCGCATGACCTTGTCATAAGGAAAAATCCCCCGCCCTTCATCAAATTCATGACTTCGGTTCTGGCAATCCCAGCACAGTTCTTCTTCCTCATACTCTATACTCTTTCCACATTTCTTACACCGAGGCTCTTCCACTGGCCTCAAACTTTTTAGGCAATCAGGACAAATCAAGCTGTTCTGATCCTGAAGCACCCGATGACAGATCGGACAACAGCGAGGATACAAAAGGTCCAGTACTTTTTCCCCATACCGTTCCCATTTTTTCTTCTCTATATCTTCATCTCCTTCAATTCCTCAATGCGCGCATCCAGAGAACTGTATCTTCTCTGCTGCCTCTCATTACGTATCATGGCCTGAAAGGTCTCCTCGCTCCCCACCACCGTCACACACTTTCGCGCTCTTGTGACTGCTGTATAGAGAAGATTCCGGTTCATCAGCATCCTAGGCCCATTTAAAAGCGGAATCACAACTGCGGGATACTCACTTCCCTGGGATTTGTGGATGGTAACCGCATAGGCCAGCTCCAACTCATCCAGCTGCTTAAAGGAGTACTCTACAAACTTACTCTCCTCAAATTCCACCGTCACCATCTCCGCAAATTCATTGATCTCACGCACGATTCCCACATCGCCGTTGAAAACTCCCACTCCTTCATCCACAGGGATTCCATACTTGCCCCGTATTTCCCATTCCAACTGATAGTTATTCTTCACCTGCATGACCTTATCTCCCTGCCGGAACAGTCCGCCGGAAGTCTCCTTTTCCTTTTTCTCCGGGGAAGGCGGATTCAAATAATGCTGTAAAATCTGATTCAGCCTTTCCACTCCCAGCAATCCTTTTCTCATAGGGGTGAGCACCTGAATCTCTGTCGGCTCTGCCTGCACATACGGCGGCAGTTTCTCCTGGATCAGCGCAATCAGCACGCGGACAATAATGTCCGCATTGTATCTTTTCAGAAAGAAAAAATCTCTGCTCTTGTTGTCCAGCACAACTTCCTGGCCGGCATTAATCTTATGAGCATTTACAACAATATCGCTCTGACTTGCCTGACGGAATATTTTATTGAGTTCCACCACCGGGAAAGCATGAGAATGTATGATATCCCGCAGAACATTTCCAGGTCCCACACTGGGCAGCTGATCCACATCCCCCACCAGTATGAGTCTCGTTCCCACCACAATAGCGCTGAGCAGAGAATGAATCAGGTGAATATCCACCATAGACATCTCATCAATGATAATAACATCTGACTCCAGTGGATTCTGTTCATTTCTCTCAAAGTGAACTCCCTGTTCTTCCTGTCCCATTCCTGACAGTTCCAGCAATCTGTGTATCGTCTGCGCCTCATGCCCTGTCGTCTCTGTCATCCGCTTCGCAGCCCGTCCGGTGGGGGCCGCCAGTGCAATTGTCAGACCCTCCGCCTCAAAAAAGCGGATGATGGTGTTGATCGTGGTGGTCTTTCCAGTCCCGGGCCCTCCGGTCAGAATAAACAAACCATTCCCCGCTGCCTGCCGGACGGCTTCTTTTTGCATTTCATCCAGGACAATTCCCTCTGTCTGTTCGATCCGGCTGATATTTTTCTCCACCAGCACAGGATTCTCAGGGCAGCGGACATTCAGTTCATTCAACATGCGCGCTGTGTTAAGTTCCAGATAATAATACTGGCTTCCATAGACCAGCTGCTGCTCTTCCTGTTCCTTAATCACCACTTTTCTCTCAATGGCAAGATCCATGAGATGTTTTTCCATATACTCGGCGTCCACTCCGAGAATCTCCTCCGCCCTGGACAAAAGCTGTTCCTTGGGCAGATAGACATGCCCTTCCCCCACAGCCTGCAGAAGTGTATATAAAAGGCCGCTCCGTATGCGGTAATCCGAATCTGTGTGGATGCCAATCCGCGCGGCGATCTCATCGGCAATCTTAAATCCGACTCCCTCAATATCCTCGGCCAGACGGTAAGGATTCTCCTGAAGAATTCCAAATAATTTCTGCCCGTATTTCTGGTAAATCTTCGCCCCCAGATTCAACGAAATCCCATACTTCTGCAGAAACATCATCGCCTGCCTCATGTCTGCTTTCTCCACGACCTGCGCAGCGATCTCTCTGGCTTTCTTCTCACTGATCCCCTTGACTTCCGCCAGCCTCTCCGGCTCTTCCTCCACAATCCGGATTGTGTCATTTCCAAATTTTCGGACAATACGTGCTGCCAGAGCAGGCCCGATTCCTTTGATTGCCCCGGATCCCAGATATCGTTCCATAGCCAGAGAGTCCTCCGGCGCTTTGATTTCAAAAGCCTCTACCTGAAACTGCTCCCCGTAAGTCGGATGATTCACATAATGACCGCTGGCCTCGATCATCTCCCCCTGAGAAATATACTGAAAATTCCCCACACAGGTGATTTCTTCATTCTCCTTTACCAGAGACAACACTGTATATCCATTGTCTTCATTTCGAAATATGATATGATCTATGTACCCACTGACTGTCTCCTGCATATTCTCCTCCTAATTCACTCCGGATAATGAAACTGGCTGCTGCGAAATCCCAGACTTCTTCCGCAGCAGCCACTCTCTTCTCACATCATGCGGGACGCAAACTCCGCATATTTTCCTGTTCCCTCCGCCACAACCAGCGTGGGATTCTCCGCTATCATCGTATTGATTCCTGTCTTCTGTTCGATCAGCTCTTCCATCCCGTGCAGCAGTGCTCCTCCCCCGGTTAGCACAATGCCCCGGTCCACAATGTCAGCCGCCAGCTCTGGCGGGGTTTTCTCCAAGACACCATGTACCATCTCCAGGATATGGGAAGTCTCTTCCTGGAGAGCTGAACGTATTTCTTCGGACGTCAAAGTTGCCACCTTCGGCAGGCCTGTGATAATATTTCTGCCTTTTACTTCCATTGAAATACTGTTGGCCCGCCCGACGGCCGTCCCGATTTGAATCTTAATTTTTTCCGCAGCCTGTTCCCCGATAAAAAGATTATGTGTGTTTCTCACATATCTCATAATAGCCTGATCAAAGCTGTCACCGGCTGTCTTGATGGAGTTGGATTCCACCACATCTCCCAGGGAGATAATCGCCGCATCCGTCGTTCCACCGCCGATATCAACAATCATATTTCCAAAAGGCTTCAGGATATCGATTCCAGATCCGATTGCCGCCGCTATGGCCTCCTCAATCAGATAGACCTCCCTGGCACCAGCCTGATACGTGGCTTCCTTCATCGCCCTGCGCTCCACTTCTGTGGACTGACTGGGAACACTGATGCTGATCCGCGGCTTCCGAAAAGCCCTATTTCCCATCGCTTTGGAAATAAAATACTTCAGCATTTTCTCCAGCATGAGATAATCTGTGATCTCTCCGCCCCGTATTGGCCGGATCGCTTCGATGTTTCCGCCTGCCCGTCCAATCATCTGTCTTGCTTCTTCACCGACGGCCTTGATTTTCTCCGTATCCTTATCATATGCCACAACCGATGGCTCTTTCAATATAATTCCTTTTCCTGTGGAATAAACCAGCGAACTGGTCGTTCCCAGATCAATCCCGATATCACTTGCCGGCATATGAACTCCTTTCCCGCTCTTTCTGACTTTGTCTTTTCTATTATATACAAAACTCTTCCGCTTGGAAAGAGGTATTTTGTCTGGAATTTTCCCCTATGCCTGCAGATATTTTGACACATACTGCCCCGTGTAGGAGGCTGGATTCTTGGCAACTTCTTCCGGGGTTCCCTTTGCGATCACCTGTCCTCCCTTGTCACCGCCTTCCGGTCCAATATCAATGATATAATCCGCAGTCTTAATCACATCCAGATTATGCTCAATCACTACCACTGTATTGCCGCCTTCTGCCAGCCGTTTCAGAATCTCAATCAGCTTGCGCACATCCTCAAAGTGAAGACCTGTCGTGGGTTCATCCAGAATGTAAATCGTTCTGCCTGTGCTTCTCTTAGACAGCTCTGTTGCCAGCTTGATTCTCTGGGCTTCCCCGCCGGAAAGTGTCGTGGAAGGCTGCCCCAGGCGAATATAGGAAAGCCCCACATCATACAGTGTCTGAATCTTTCTTCGTATGGAAGGAACCGGATCAAAGAACTCCAAGGCTTCCTCCACCGTCATATTCAGCACATCATAGATGCTCTTGCCTTTGTATTTCACCTCAAGAGTCTCCCGGTTATACCGTTTTCCGTGACACACCTCACAGGGAACGTAGACATCGGGAAGAAAATGCATCTCAATCTTCAGTATACCGTCACCGCTGCAGGCTTCACACCGTCCGCCTTTTACATTGAAACTGAATCTGCCTTTCTTATAGCCCCTGGCCTTTGCGTCAGCAGTCGCCGCGAAGAGATCCCGAATCTGGTCAAAGACACCTGTGTACGTGGCCGGGTTGGACCTGGGTGTCCGTCCAATGGGGGACTGATCGATATTGATCACTTTATCCAGCTGCTCCATTCCTTTGATCTCTTTATGTTTTCCCGGGATCGTTCTCGCCCTGTTCAGATGTCTGGCAAGGCTTTTGTAAAGAATCTCATTGACGAGAGAACTCTTTCCGGAGCCGGACACTCCCGTCACACAGGTCATCACTCCGAGAGGAAAATCCACATTGATATTCTTCAGATTATTCTGAGCTGCTCCGCACACAGTCAGCCATCCGCTCGGCTGTTTCCGCTCTTCCGGAACCGGAATTTTTCTGCGCCCGCTCAGATAATCTCCCGTGATGGATGCCGGATTTTTCATCAGCTCCTCCGCCGTTCCGATTCCCACCAGTTCTCCGCCGTGTTCCCCTGCACCGGGACCGATGTCCACCACACAGTCCGCCGCTCTCATAGTATCCTCATCATGCTCTACCACAATCAGAGAATTTCCCAGATCTCTCAGGTGCATCAAGGTTTTCAGCAGCTTGTCATTATCCCTCTGGTGGAGACCAATACTCGGCTCATCCAGAATATAGGCAACTCCCACCAGACCGGATCCGATCTGTGTCGCCAGACGAATGCGCTGTGCTTCTCCTCCGGATAGAGTTCCCGTAGCCCTGGAAAGAGTGAGGTAATTCAGTCCGACATCACAGAGAAATCCCACTCTCGCCTTGATCTCTTTCAAAATCTGATTTCCAATCATCTGCTGATGTTCTGAGAGCTCAAGCTGGTCCAGAAATTCTTTCAGATGATCTGCCGTCATGGAGGTGGTCTCGTAAATGTTCTTGCCTCCCACCGTCACGGCAAGAGATTCTTTCTTCAGACGCTGTCCTTTACACTTCGGGCAAGGCGTGATTCTCATGAAAGTTTCATACTCCTGCTTCATCGTGTCCGAACCAGTCTCCCGGTAACGCTGCTCCACGTTACGGATCAACCCCTGAAAGGCCACATCATAGATTCCTTCGCCTCTCTGCCCCTTGTAGCGGACTTTCAGAACCTTCCCGTCCGTTCCATATAAAATTACGTCTTGTATCTCCTGCGGGTACTCCTCAAACGGTGTGTCCAGACTGAAGTGGTATTCCTCGCACAGGGCATCCAGAATCGCTCTGGTGAAACTTCCTTTGTCCGTACAGGACTGCCATCCCAGAACTGTGATGGCACCCTGGGAGATACTCAGGCTCTTGTCCGGAATCATCAGATCTGGATCAAATTCCATTTTGTAACCAAGTCCAAGACACTCCGGACAAGCTCCAAACGGATTGTTAAAAGAAAAACTTCTCGGCTCAATCTCATCAATACTGACTCCACAGTCCGGGCAGGAAAAACTCTGGCTGAAATTCATCGTCGTCCCGTCCATCTTATCCACAACCAGAAGTCCGTCAGCCAGATCCAGCACCGTCTCAATGGAGTCAGTAAGTCTCTTCTCAATTCCCGGTTTGACCACCAGACGGTCCACCACAATCTCAATATTATGTTTTATATTCTTGTCCAGCTTGATTTCCTCAGAAAGTTCATAAATGCTCCCATCTATCTGCACACGCACATAGCCGCTCTTCTTAGCCTGAGCCAGCAGCTTGGCATGTGTTCCCTTACGCCCCCGCACAACCGGTGCAAGAAGCTGAATTCGGGTCCTCTCCGGGAGTCCCATGATCTGATCCACCATCTGATCCACCGTCTGTTTCCGAATCTCCTTTCCGCAGACCGGACAATGGGGAATTCCGATTCTCGCATAGAGAAGGCGGAAATAATCATAGATCTCTGTCACCGTTCCCACTGTAGATCTGGGATTCCGGTTCGTAGATTTCTGATCGATGGAAATTGCCGGCGGCAGTCCCTCGATGCTCTCCACATCCGGTTTTTCCATCTGGCCAAGAAACTGTCTCGCATAGGAAGACAGTGATTCCATATATCTTCTCTGCCCTTCCGCGTAAATGGTATCAAAGGCAAGGGAAGATTTTCCGGATCCGCTCAGACCAGTGAGAACCACCAGCTGGTTTCTCGGAATATCCACATCCAGGTGTTTCAGGTTATTCTCATTTGCTCCCCGTATCTTGATAAACTGTTTACTGCTTTTCTCTGCTGCCATTTATCTGATTCTCCTTTGGATTTCTTCATATCTCAACTCTCAACACTGTCGACTATACTACAAAAAAAAATAGAATGCAATCCTTACTCCCCTCCGTCGCGGGATTCCCATCTTCTCACTGAAATTCTGTCATATTTTTTCGATACCACAGAGGCAGCATCGTTCTCTGGCATTTGACATTGCGCCTCTGCTCAATTCCCACCGCATGAAAAAAAGATTCCCACAGGCCTGCGTAAGGATCCGTTTTCCCCCGGCTTACTTCCATACGGCTCAGCTCATCTTTGGAAATCTTTGTCAGATAAAATTCCTCATCCGGGGGATGTACTGCCGCCATGCCTCTTACGCCGTCCACAATCATCCAGGCCTCCGAAGGCATTCTGTCACAAAAATGGGGTGCCACCAGTGTGAGAATATCACATTTGGGATCGATTCTCGCCCAAAGGATTCTTCCATCCATCACACTGGAAAAACGGATAAACTCCCGAAAATAGTGTGCCTCGTTTTTTACTTTCCTGTCCAGCTGGAACACCGTGTTCACACAGGCCTCTCCCAAAAGATCGGTCACACTTGCTCCCACGTAGAATCCCAGAACCAGAAACCGGTATATGGCATCCAGCTTCTCCGGACGAAAAGACATCGCCGCCCCATACATCATCTCATAAGCTTTCCGGGAAATCTTCCGCCTCACAGAGCGAACCACCTTCTGGGCAATCTGAGGATCCCCCTCCACATGATGATAGCGACAAAACAGCTCCGGCTCCAACACAGGTTCCAACATCAGGCGCACATTGGAGTGTCCGTTCTTAGAAGCCCAGGCCTCATAGACACATGTCATCATACTCTCAAACTGATCTTCACAGGTATATATCTCCATCGTTCCTCCTATAACTGTCCCGACACGGACTTTCCCACATCCTCCACAGTTGGAGGCATCTCCATATTCATATCTTCGAACAGGGAGAGCTGTCTGTAGGTCTTAGGGTGCTCAATCTCCCAGTTTGACCTGGAGTCCTCCCCTGTCAGCTGCCTCGTCAAAAAATCCTCCTCAATGGGAATGGCGTACATCATCTTGCCTTTACAGGTGATGAAATATTTCGCCCGTTTCAGCACCACACCAATCTTCTTCAACCCGTCAAAATCCAGCACACTCCCATGGCGGGCGCGCACAATTCTCATGGCAGACTTCACGCCGATCCCTGGAACTCTCAGGAGTTCTTCATAGGAAGCACGGTTAATCTCCACCGGAAACAGTTCCAGATGCCTTAAAGCCCAGTCACACTTGGGGTCCACAAGCACGTTAAAATTCGGTCTCCCCGGGCTTAAAAGTTCTTCGGCATGAAATCCATAAAAGCGGAGCAGCCAATCCGCCTGATAAAGTCTGTGCTCTCTCAGGAGGGGAGGGGCCGTTCCCAGATCCGGGAGCAGAGGATCCTCATTCAAAGGAACATAGGCTGAAAAAAATACCCTCTTCAGATCAAACTTCTGATACAAAGCCTGTGTGGTTGTCAGAAGTTGATAGTCATTCTCCTGTGTCGCCCCTATAATCATCTGCGTACTCTGCCCTGCCGGCACAAAGGCTGCCGGCTTCCTTCTTCTTCCCGGCAAGTCCTTCAAACTTTCTCCTGATATTCTGTCCGGAACCTCAGAAAAAATGCTGCCGGAAAGCTGACTGTTAATCTGGTGGCGTTCCATCCGTGAATCCTTTCCTATCGATAGACGGTACTCACTGATTCCATTCTGAATCTGACGCATTGGTTTTAAAATATGGCTGTGGCTCTTATTCGGTGCCAGCCGCTGCATACCATCCGCCGTGGGAAGTTCCAGGTTGACGCTCATACGATCTGCCAGATACCCTGTCATCTCGATCACCTCCGGCGCCGCTTGGGGAATCGCTTTCACATGAATATAGCCGCGAAACCGGTACTTCGTTCTGAGCAGATACAGCGTCTGATACATCTGCTCCATTGTATAGGTAGGATTTTTCACAACCCCGGAGCTTAGAAAAAGCCCCTCAATATAATTTCTCCTATAAAATTCCACCGTCAGACGGCAAATCTCCTCCGGCGTGAAGGTCGCTCTGGGCTGATCATTTGATCTCCGGTTCAGACAATATTTACAGTCATAAATACATTCATTGCTCAGCAGAATTTTCAAAAGAGAGATACATCTTCCATCCGAGGCAAAACTATGACAGATCCCCGCCGCACAGGCATTGCCAAGGCTTCCCTTCTCCCCTCTCCTGCTGACACCGCTGGATGTACATGCCACATCATACTTCGCCGCGTCTGCCAGAATCGCCAGCTTCTCCTCCAAACTGAGTGTCTTTCCAAAGGACGGACTCTTCTTCTCCACTTCTTCACCCCTCTCATTTAATCGAACTGATATTCGGAACATTTGTTTGCTTTATCTTATCACATAATTTTCCAGGATACAAGACCAAAACAAAAGACGGTACATCCGTACCGTCTCTAATCCAGAAGAAAATCCACAAACACCTGATTGCTCACACTGATTCCCCGCCGCGTCAGCCTCACTCTTCCATCTCTGCGCTCCAGAAGTCCAAGCTTTTGATGTTTTTCAATTTTCTCTCCATATATTTTATCTATGCTGCATCCAAAGTACTCCGAAAAATCCTCTTCCCGGATTCCTTCTGTCATGCGAAGTCCGAGAAACATAAACTCTTCCATCTCTTCCTGACTGCTCAGGATCTGTTCTTCCCGAAACAGTTTCTTTGGATTGACACTGTCCCTCAGATACTCCTCCATGACGCAGGTGTTCTGATAGCGAAGATTTCCGTCAATCAGGGAAGCGGCTCCCAGCCCCATTCCCAGATATGAAATTCTCTTCCAATATCCCACATTGTGGATACATTCCCGGCCCGACCGGGCATAGTTGGAGATCTCATAGGGATGATATCCATAATCCCTGAGAATCTCCCCTGTCATCTCATACATTCTTCTCTCGCTGTCTTCGTCCGGGAGATCCAGTTTTCTCCTGGAAAAAGGAGTTCCCTCCTCCACGATCAGGCTGTAGGCGGAGATATGTTCCGGTCCGAGCTCAGCCACCATTTTCAGATTTCTCTCCCAGTCTCTCACCTGCTGTCCAGGTATGGCCGACATGAGATCCACATTCAGATTCTCAAATCCGGCATTGCGCGCCATATCATAGGATTCCAGGAATTCCCGCACTGTATGGATTCTGCCCAGCATGCGAAGCTCTTCATCATTCATGGACTGACACCCGAGGCTCAGGCGATTGACACCGCTCTGCTTATATTTTTCCAGATTCTCCGCTGTGAGAGTTCCGGGATTCGCTTCCATGGTAATCTCTGTGCCCTCTTTTATGGAAAAGTTTTCACACAGACAGTCCATCAGACCGGCAATCTCATCACCCGTCAGAAGGGACGGAGTCCCCCCTCCGAAAAAGACGGAGCGTATTTCCCGCTCCTGGGATCCATACTTCTTCCCAAGCGCTCCGATCTCTCCGATAAGGGCCTGAACATACCGCCTGCGCGTCTCCCTATCCCAGGGCCCGGAAAGGAAATCACAGTAATCACATTTTTTCACGCAGAAGGGAATATGCAGATACAGTTCAAGCTCTTTGGAATTACGACTCACCGCTCTCATCCTGACTGTCTTCCCCATTTCCCTGGGAGTCGGTATCCTCTCCCTGGCCATCCTGCTGGGAAGTGCCGTCTTCTCCCTCGGATGCGGAGACATTCTTGTTATCTTTGATTGAGGGAACTTCCCCTGCCTCTTTCTGATTCAGATAGTCATTCGTCATGGATATCCCATCTGTTGTCTGCGTATTCTCCGGGTTATCCGCCTCCGGCTGAACCGTTGGCGTTGGTGTTCCTGTGATCAGCTGTTTAATCTGGGTCTCTTCTTCATTCTTTTTGCCGCAGCCCCCGAACACCGTCATGGACACTGCCAGCACACTGCACAATACCATAGTAGGAATTCTTCTCATCTTCATCCTCCCTTTTTCGTGCCTTATACCATTACTTGTCATCCAGCTTCAGGACACTCATAAATGCCTTCTGTGGGATCTCCACATTACCCACCTGACGCATTCTCTTCTTTCCTTCTTTCTGTTTTTCCAGCAATTTCTTCTTTCGGCTGATATCACCGCCATAACATTTCGCAAGGACATCCTTTCTCAGAGCCTTCACCGTCTCTCTGGCAATGATTTTGCTTCCAATGGCTGCCTGAATCGGAATCTCGAACAGCTGGCGCGGAATCTCCTCTTTTAACTTCTCACACATCTTCCTGCCCCTCTCATAAGCGGTATCCGCATGGACAATGAAGGACAGTGCATCCACCTCTTCCTTATTCACCAGAATATCCAGTTTCACCAACTCACTGCGCTCATATCCGCACAGCTCATAGTCCAGTGAAGCATATCCTCTGGATCTGGATTTCAGGGCGTCAAAGAAGTCATAGATGATTTCATTTAACGGAAGCTTGTACTTGAGAAGGGCACGGGTTTCCTCCATATATTCCATACCCTGATACTGGCCCCGCCGTTCCTGGCACAATTCCATGATGGCTCCGATAAACTCTGTCGTCACCATAATCTCCGCGTCCACCATGGGTTCTTCCATATACTCAATCTCTGACGGATCCGGCAGATTGGAAGGATTGGTCAATTCAAACATCTCGCCGTTGGTTTTATAGACTTTATAAATTACTCCAGGCGCCGTGGTCACCAAGTCCAGATTGTACTCTCTCTCCAGACGCTCCTGGATAATCTCCAGGTGCAGCAATCCCAGAAAACCACAGCGGAAGCCAAACCCGAGAGCCACAGATGTCTCCGGCTCATACTGAAGAGAAGCATCGTTCAGCTGCAGTTTTTCCAGCGCATCTCTCAGATCCTGGTACTTGGCTCCGTCTGCCGGGTACATACCACAGTATACCATGGGATTCACTTTCTTATATCCCGGAAGCGGCTGAGCGCAAGGATTGTCACGGTTGGTGATGGTATCTCCCACCCGGGTATCACGCACATTCTTAATGCTTGCCGTAATATAGCCCACCATTCCGGCACTCAGCTCCTCACAAGGGATCAGCTGTCCCGCTCCGAAATAGCCGACTTCCACCACTTCCTCCGTAGCTCCTGTGGCCATCATCCGAATCGGTGTGCCCTTCCGGACACTTCCTTCCTTAATCCGGCAAAAGACAATCACTCCCCGGTACGCATCATAGACGGAGTCAAAGATCAGCGCCTGCAAAGGTGCAGACGGATCTCCCTGAGGCGCCGGAATTTTCTGGACAATCTGTTCCAGAACCTCCTGGACATTCTCTCCTGTCTTCGCTGAGATTCTGGGAGCATCCTGTGCCTCGATGCCGATGACATCCTCAATCTCATTGATGACTCTCTCCGGATCCGCACTGGGCAGATCAATCTTATTGATCACCGGTATCACATCCAGATCATGGTCCAGAGCCAGATACACATTCGCCAAAGTCTGAGCTTCAATTCCCTGGGCGGCATCCACCACCAGCACCGCTCCGTCACAGGCCGCAAGACTTCTCGATACCTCATAGTTAAAGTCCACATGTCCCGGGGTATCGATCAGATTGAAGATGTACTCCTCCCCGTCCTGCGCTTTATACACAATACGGACAGCCTGCGCCTTAATGGTGATTCCTCTCTCCCTCTCCAGATCCATGTTATCCAGCACCTGAGACTGCATCTCCCGGTCTGTCAACAGTCCTGTCATCTCTATAATCCGATCTGCCAAAGTTGATTTTCCATGATCAATATGGGCAATGATACAGAAATTTCTAATTTTACTCTGATCTATTGTAGCCAAAAATCGTCTCCTCCTATAGTCAAATTCGGTTCTTAACGATTTATTATAGCACAGCTTCTTTGAATTTGTCATTCCATCCCACAAAAAAAGAACTTTGCCAGGCAAAATTCTTTTTTCGCATTCTTTTAACTCTGACCAGTCAGCACACGGTTTAAAATATCCGCAAAGGGTTCCATGGCATTTTTCACTTCCTCCACAGAATTGGTCTGTGCCCCTGCTTCCAATAGAATTGCTTTTGGGCGCAGGTGCAGATTATACCGAAGCCCTGCCAGATAAATTCCTCTGTACAAATCGGGATAATATTGAGCTGCCTGATACTCCAACTGAAAGGAAAAGGCAAGATTATCCTGGATATAAGGATTCGGCAGATATTCCACCGGACCATTGTTCGTCGTGTAACTAAGTCCATTAAAACACATAATCTGTGCCGTGGGTTTTCCATTGATCTCGGTCACCAGATGGCGATCCTCCGGCACTCCGTCACGGTGCAAGTCAATAATCACCTCAATGGACGGATTTTCTTCCAGAACCTGCTCCACTTTCTCCCTCGCGAAATCATACGCCTGATTTCTGTCAATCTTTCCATCCACAATATCGAAAGCATCCGTGATATGAAGCACCTGATATCCGTACTGACTCTGAAGAATCTCTGTCAGGTAGTCTCCGACTCCCACCACGGTTGTGCTGGGATCTCCAGGTACTGTATCCGTGAAGTCTTCCTGAGAATGACTGTGGTAAATTAAAATCTGGGGTTTCGAGTTATCCTGTTTCATCGTCAGATCTTCCGCCAGAAAATTTGCCGCATTCAGCTGCTCGGGACTGGTCTGTGTATTTGGATCTATGATAAAAAAATTGTTTACCAGATAATCATAGTCTGCCAGCCTCTCCGCAGACAAATCCAAAACCGGATGGGGTGTCACCGCAGCCTGCACAGACTCCTCCTCTTTTTCAGACTGCTCTTTCTCCTGCTCTTTTTCTTTCTCTTCTTCCTGTTCGACAGAATCCTGATTCTCATCCAGGACTTTTCCCGCCAGATATTCTTCATTGGCTTCCACAATCTTTTCATAAGTCTCAGGATCTTCCTTCTTCGGCTCCCACACCGCCTTCTCCTGCAGGTATCCATAGATCGGAAGACGCTTCCAGAGGCGTTCCAGATCCTCGCTCTTTATCTGTGGTATCTGAATAAAATCCGCTTTTTTTACTGCAGGAATTCCCACCAGACTCAAGCACAGAATTACGCAGAACGCTTTTTGGAATCTCGTCACCTAATCACCTCTTAGAATGTATATGACGATCTTCCTCACAAAAGTCCACTACACTTGGGCAAATGCCATATTAAGTCCCTCAGAGATCGTGTACCCCAGACGTTTAATCGTCTCATCCACATCCTTCGGCGTCACAAACAGACTGTGCAGATGGGGCGAAATCATTTCTTCCAGAAATTCTTTCTGCTCCGCCTCATCCAGCGCATCCAGAAGATGGGCCATGGCATCATGGACAATGGTGGCAGCGTCCACCACGGTAGGGACACCGATCCCGATCACCTTCACCTGCAGATTCTCTTCATTCAATCCTTCCCTGTGATTTCCCACCCCGGACCCCGGGTTAATCCCCGTGTCCGTAATCTGAATCGTGCGGTTCAGCCGTTTGGTACTCCTTGCCGCCAGCGCATCAATGGCAATCACCACCTCCGGTTTTGTCTCCGTCACAACTCCCTGGATAATCTCCAGAGTCTCCATTCCTGTCTGCGCCATCACGCCGGGCACAATTCCGCTGACACGGTGGGCTTTTTCCTGTCCGATTCCTGAGACACCGTATTCCCGGATTATATGCCGTGTCATCCGAAGATTGCCTATCACATTCGGCCCCAGAGCGTCTGGCGTGATCTCACGGTTTCCCAATCCCACCACAAGAACCGAAGTCTCCTCCTGCAGGTGCAGAAGCTGCCGCAGATGATGTGCAATCTCCTGTGAGATCTCCCTGTGGTAGTCCTCATCCGGAAGAGACAGATTGGGAGCCTCAATCGTGATGTAAGTTCCCTGGGGTCTCCCCATCGCCTTTGCACCGTTTTCTGTCTCAATTTTTACAACTGTCGTGCGGATGTCTCGCTCTTCGTCATAATTCTCCCGGACTGCCACACCCCGGATTTCCACTTTCTCTTCTCTAAAACGCTCCGTGGCTTCCAGAGCAAGATCTGTTCGGATTCGGTAATTCTCCAGCATTTTTCTCCCTCCATTGACTTTTAATATCTGGTATTTTTCTTTATTTTTTGCAGTTTTTCAGGTTTTATGTATTGACAACCTCTCAGACTTATACTAAACTATATAAGCATGTTTCCATAGGAATGTCCGTGTCTATTCCTTGGAAGAAAAGAAAACTGATTTAAGAACTGTAAATAAATTGGAGGTGTACAAATTGGCTAACATCAAATCTGCAAAAAAACGTATTTTAGTAAACAGAACAAAAGCTGCGAGAAACAAAGCAATCCGCTCAGCTGTTAAGACTTCTATCAAAAAAGTTGAGGCTGCTGTGGCACAGAACGACAAAGAAGCTGCAAATGCTGCACTGGCAAACGCAATCTCTACCATCAGCAAAGCAACTTCCAAAGGTGTTTATCACAAAAATAACTGCTCCAGAAAAATTTCTCGTTTAACAAAAGCCGTTAACAGCATCGGCTAATAGATTTTATTTTAAACTTAAACATGCAAAGACAGCCATACCGTCAGTGGCTGTCTTTTTTTGTCCGTTTTTTCGTTACGCACTGTATTTCACGATCAGCAGCTCCACACTCAGAGCTTCTCCCAGTCTTCCTGTCTTCACCAGCTCTTCCGCTTCCGTAAAATCCTTCACTGCCTGCAAAAGCTGACTGAATCGATATCTTCTGGCAATCTGAAGATAACTGCGTGCCACAAAAGGAGGCACCCCCAGACGGCTGGCGATCTCAGGCTGGCCGTATCCTTTCTCCATCATCTCTTTTGTCACCATCAGCTGATTGAACTGCCGGGCCAGAAGAAACAGAATTCTCATGGGCGGCTCCCTAAGCGTCAGCAAATCGTTATACAGATCCAGCGCTTTTTTCTGATCCTTTTCCGTCACCGCCCGCACCATCTCAAAAATTTTATTCGTCGTCTGTGTAGTGCACACGGCCTCAATATCCTCTCTCTCCACCACACTGCGTCCCATTGTGTAAGAGAGCAGTTTCTCCAGCTCCATGCGGATATTTCCCATATCCGTCCCTGTCTTCGTGAGAAATAATTCCATATTTCTCTGGGTAATCTTTTTTCCCTCACGGTTTAAAATCTGGAGAACCCATTTGGTCAGCATCTGGGAATTCTGCACAGAAAATTCCACAACTCTTCCGGCTGCTTTCGCAGCCTTATACATCTTTCCTCTCTTGTCCACCTCTGTCTCCACAAAAATCATACAGAGATAGTCCGGAACCTGCTTCAGATATTCTGCCAGTTCCTCACATTTATTCTTAAAAAAACCGGTATTCTCCAGCAGTATTACCCGTTTTGAGGCGAAAAAGGGCATGGTTTCCGCCAGATCTATGATCTGCCTGGGCTCAACCTTACGTCCCTCATATCTGCTGAAATTCATGGTATCATTCTCCGGAACCAGTGCTTTCAAAAGCATCTGCTTGTACTGCTGCCTCAGATAAGCTTCCTCTCCAAAGAGAAGATAAACCGGCTTAAACTCCTGCTTTTTAATGTCTTCCTGTATACTCTTCACGGCATCATCCTCCGCACTTATGTTACCATGATTTCAGAACCCCGTAAAGCTCTTCACCTTCATTTTTCTTCCATCCGTCCATACCTGTATCGCGCCGTCTTCTTTCGTCATCCGAACCTCTTTGCTCCATTTTTTCAGGCGGCTGACTGCCGCCGGATGGGGATGGCCGTACAGATTCTCCTCCGCGACGGAAATCACACTCAGCCAGGGATGGACTTTCTTCAGAAATTCTTCACAGCTGGAATTCTTCGAACCATGATGCGCAACTTTTAAAAGTGTACACTTTTGGACTCCTCCCAAAATCTCCCTCTCCTGCTCTTCCCCGATATCCCCGGTGAACAGTCCCCGAAACTCACCGTACTCCATCTGGAGCACAATAGAACCTCCATTGGTATCTTCCGGATCCGACTCCGGCCCAGGATTTTTCACAGACATTCTCAGATCTTTGATTTTCAGGCTCTCTCCCCTTCGCACATAGAAAATGGGAATCCCAGCCTTCTCCGCCAAGCCTTCCAGTTTCACATAGGTCTCCGGTTTCTCCTGCCATGCGGGGAGAACCAGCCGCTTCACCCTCACAGAAGTGGTATGTGCCGTCTGCGCTTTTAAAATCTCCATCACACCATTACAGTGATCTTCATCCGTGTGGGTGACAAAGACTGCCTGAATTTTCGAGATCCCCCTGCTCTTGATAAAAGGAAGAATCCGATAGGTTCCAACCATAGACTGGCTGGTGCTTCCCCCGTCTATCAGATAGCATTCCCCTTGATCTTCTAAGACAATTCCATCCCCCTGTCCCACGTCCAGGAAGGTAATCCTTAAGCCGCTGCAGTCTTTCCATCCTAAGACGGCCAGGGAGAGGACATAGAGGGCCGCCAGCATTCCTTTCCAAATCTTTTTCCAAGTTTTTCTTGAATTCTGAGATCTCCTCAAAAATTCCATCACAAAAATCAAGAGCAGATAATAGATAACGATCTGCCAGAATTCCGGTTTTCCTCCCACCCAGGTACAAAAAGGAAAACGGCAGCACAAATCCCCCAGTCCGTTGTAAACTGCCAAAAGGACTTTTCCCGGCAAAATCAAAAGCTTCCCCGCAGAAAGGGACAGCAGCCCTGCCGCTACACCGGCCAGTCCGCTGATCAGTACTCCTCCCACCGTGGGAATCACCAGCAAATTCAGAAATATACCCAGGACTGACACCTCACTGAAAGAATGCAAAAGCAATGGAATCATAACCAGATGAACGCTGACCGCTCCCAGAAAAGGGGCTGCCAAAGGGCTGTCCTTCCAGGCTTCCTGAAGAATCGGTAAAATCCACCCCAATCCCAGAACTGCCCCGAAAGACAGTTGGAATCCACTATAATACAGACAGGCAGGACATTCCAGAAGAATCAGGATCGCTGCCACGGACAGAGAAGAAAGAAGATCATAACTTCTCCCGGAAATCTTAGCCCCAATTCCAATTAAAAACATGATTACTGAACGCATAGTAGCCACGCTGCTCCCGGTCATCACCCCGTAGGGAATCATGACCGCAAGAGCCAGGATCCCGGCCAGTCCGTTTCCTGCCCCCACCCGTTTGAGGATCTGGAAAAAACCACTTCCCAGGATCGACAGATGAAGACCGGAAATGGCCAGAATATGAATGATTCCTGCCATCTGATACTGACTTTTGATCTGCGGGTCCAGTCCGCTTTTGTCTCCCAGGAGCATGGCCTGGAAAATCCCTGCGTACTTTCCTCCAATCCTCCCAAAACAGACAGAAAGTCTTTCTTTGAAGTCCTCCATCTTTTTCTCATACCACACCGGGTTTCCGGAGTATGCCAGAACATGCCCTCCGGACATCGTGTAATAGATTCCCTGCGTCTCGTAATAGACAGGATTGTCAAATTCTCCGGGATTTCTCGGCGCGTCTATCCCGTGAAGAATTCCCCGAACGCTCAGAATGGTACCTCTGGGAAAGGGAATTTTCTCTTCCATATAGATTTTTGTATTTTTAATAGGGATTGTTTTTGACGGAAATGTCAGAACTGCATTTTTTAGATAAATTGAAAAACTGGTCTCCTTCTCCACTTTCTCCTGAAGGATTCCCCGGACGGTGACTGTCCCTTCCAACCACTGTCTCTCCTGGCTTTCACTCAGGGGCCTCTCCCTAAACAGGGGCAGCCCCAGACAGTCTGCCGTCCAGATTCCAAACATCAGAAGCAGGCAGAGAATACACATTGGTCTTCTTCTCAATTACTCCTCCTTTGCTGCTTCCTTTTGTATTAAATCGGTATTTTTTTTGTAAAACTGATCCAGATTCATGGTTTCACGGAAGATAATCTTACTGTCCCCCTCCACAGAAATCTGTACCCGCTTGACACCGCACGAGTCAATCAGTGAATTTGCAATAGAGTAAATAGGAATATTCTCCTGAACCGGAAGGGTATTGTCCAGAAAAGAACTGCCGAAATTCACATAACAGATATTGTCAGAGACCGTCACCCCAAGGATATTTGTGTCATCCGGGAGTGTTCTCTGCATTCCTTCCTCCCTTGGCCCTTTCAGAAGCTGTTCCATCACTACGCGCTCCAGCGGCAGATTGCTGCTGTAGTAGACATTGCGCCGTTCCGGCACAAGCCTGTCACCGGCCTCGTTGGTGAAATACAAAGTCAAAGTTGTATACTGATAATTGTTAATATCTGTCCCTGTATACTCCACAAAGGTATTCGCATTCATCTCACCCACCGGATCTCCCTGGGAGTCCACCACAGCCTCTCCGTTGACTGTAAATTCTATGTTTCGAATCTTGGGGACCTGAATCAAAGTCTTCACAATACCAGCTCTCGCCAGCACCTCCCGGACCGCTCCCATTTGCCGATAATTCTTGTTAAAATCAATCACCACGGTGTCCCGCCTGATGGCATAGGAATTCACATTCACATCATCCGGCAAAAGGGCCAGCATATCATCTTTTGGTTCTTCATTGTCCAGACGGTCCAGCATCTCCTGAACCACAGACTCTGTATCATCCTTCTCCGGACGGAAGGAATCTCTCTCAAGCCCAGTCTCATCCACATTCATATAGTAAATCAGATAACTTCCTTCTTTTGGCTGTTCTCCCTTGCTGTTATCCTCCACTTTGATGTGAAACATATCACATCCCCCAAGACTGAAGCACAGGATGACCGTCAGCCAAAAAATAATCCATCTTTTCATCTCAGTACAACCTCCTACGATGGAATATAAGACAAAGGAATTCTCACGGAGAATGTGGTTCCCTCGTCTTCCTTGCTGAATACTTTGATCACACCATGATGCATCAAAATTGCGCTTTTCGTAATTGCCAGGCCAAGACCTGTTCCTCCGATCTCTCTGGAATGGGACTTATCCACCCGGTAAAATCTCTCAAAGATTCTCTCAATATGCTCCTCCGGAATTCCCATTCCTGAGTCTGCCACGGTCACATAAAAATACTTATAGTCCGCATCCAGGGATACCCGAACCCATCCATCGTCCACATTATACTTGATGCCGTTCTCCACAAGATTACTGATCGCCAGTGTAAATTTAACCTCATCCACATCGGCTTCCACCGGACGGAAACTGTCCAGTATCAAATCAATATTCCGCTTATCCGCAATCGGTCTGAGTCTTTTTAAAATTGCTTCCAGCAGTTCATTGATGTTCAGATGCTCCACATTCAGATCCGAAGCCTTCTTATCCAGCTTCACCAGAGAAAGAAGATCGTTGATAATCTTATTCTCCCGGTCAATCTCCACCGTAATATCCTGCAGAAACTCCTGGTAGAGTTCTTCCGGAACATTCTCCTGTCCCACCAGAGAATCCGCCAGCACCTTCATGGATGTCATCGGTGTCTTCAACTCATGAGACACATTGGAGACAAATTCCTGTCTGGAGTCATCCAGCACTTTCATACGGTTCAGCATCTTATTGAACGCATCCGTAATCAACTCAGTCTCCGTATAGTCAGTAACCGAAATTTCATCCTTCTGGTATCCGTCTGTCAGATCCTCTATCGCCTTCGTCACTCTGGCCAATGGCTTCACAAGAAATCCGGAAAGCACATATCCCAACACGACTACCAGAATGGAAATGATTCCCAGAATCAGAATTTCCCTCTGTTCCAGAACATCGATACTGGTGGCAATTTCATTGGTGGATGCACTGACGAAGACCACTCCGTAGATCTGATCATCATCCTCTCCCTGAATCGGAAAAGCCATCTCCAGGTACTGACTGTCGCGGTTATACTGGGTACTCACCTCTCCCTGATAACAGCGGAAGACATCCTCCGAGATCAAAGTCTTTCCTTCATCCAGGTTGTATGTGTCTTTGATAATTCGAAAGTCCAGATCCAGCACCATCACCCGGCCGCTGTAGACACTGGAAAACATCTCCAGCTTACTGTTGATGGACACTGAACTGGGATCTTCCATGTAACCTTCATGAATCAACATATCCGATATAATATCGCACTGGTTCTTCACGTTGCTGATACGCAGCGCAACCGCCCGGTCCTCATAGGTACCTATAATTCCGGCAGCCACTATCACACTGGGGACAATTCCCAGGATAAACAGAATAATCATGATCCGGAACCGAAGGCTTCTAAAAAATTTTGATTTTTTTCTGTTCTTTTTCATATGCATTCCTCTAAGTCAGAAACGCAGGAGAACTCCCTGATTCAGAATTCTCCTGCCCTCATTTCTTCTATCAAGCCTGGAAATAATATCCGACTCCCCATTTTGTGTGCACGTATTTCGGCTCGCTGGGGTTCTTCTCAATTTTCTCACGCAGTCTTCGAATATGTACGTCCACGGTTCTCACATCACCAGGGTACTCGTAGCCCCAGACGATGTTCAGCAGATTCTCTCTGCTGTAGACTTTGTTAGGATTAAATACCAGAAGCTCCAGGACATCAAATTCTTTCGCCGTCAGGTTAATCTCTTTCTCTCCAATGAAAACTCTCCGGCTCTCACAGTCCATACGCAGATCTCCTACCTGAACGGTCTTTGCCTTCTCCTGGGTTTTGGCCTCCTGATGCGCACGCCGCATGATTGCTTTGATACGAGCCTTCACCTCCAGAATATTAAAAGGCTTGGTAATATAATCGTCTGCCCCATATTCCAGCCCCATAATTTTGTCCATATCCTCTCCTTTTGCCGTCAGCATCACAATGGGCACATCGGAAAATTCCCGGATCTGCTGGCACACCTCCAGGCCATCCACTTTCGGAAGCATCAAATCCAGAAGAATAATGTCATAATGATTCTTCTTCGCAAGCTCTAAGGCTTCTTCGCCGTCATATGCACAGTCCACTTCCATATCATCTTGTTCCAGACTGAAACGAATTCCTTTCACAATCAGCTTCTCGTCATCTACTACCAAAACCTTTTTACTCATAATCTTCTCCTATTCTACTGCAATCTGGTCTTCAATACGGCTGTATATTCCTTCGCCGATGCCGCTGACTTCCATAATCTGTTCCGGACTGGCGAAACCGCCCTGCTCTTCCCGGTAGGCAATGATTGCCTGGGCCCGGGCTTCTCCGATCCCGCTTAAGGTCATCAGCTCCTGTGCATCCGCTGTATTGATATTCACTCTGCCGTCTGGTTCCGGTCCAATTCCGCTCTCTTCCTGGCCGGCTGCCAGCTCCGGCTGAAGCTCTATCTCCTCCTGGGTAGGTACCCTGATCTGCTGTCCATCTGTGAGAACCTGTGCCTGATTCAGCGCAGACACCGCTGCCTCGCCGGTAAAACCTCCGGCCATCTCGACAGCCTGATACAGGCGGCTGCCTTCCTCCAAAAAATAAACTCCTGGGTTCGCCACAGCTCCGCCCAGGTCCACACAAATTTTCACATTCTCCTCTGTTGGTTCCTCCCTGGAAGTCTCTGCTGTCTCTTCCTGTTCTGCCTCTGTCTCTTCCTCGGTCAGAACAAGCTCCTCCTCTTCCTGTCCGCACCCTCCCAGGAATGCGGCAAAAAGAAGAGAGGCAATCACACAGCACAAAATTCTTTTAGAGTTTATACGCATTTTGTCTTCTCCTTTACAAAAAATTTTGTAAAGTCCCCGACAATTATACATAACCATTTTTATTTTAACGAATTTATCCGATAATTACAAGTAGGCAGTCAAAGATTCTTCCCTGAAACTTTTCATTTTTCCCATTTAAAAATTACAATCCCCACAATGGCAAGAGCCATACCCAGAAGCTTCTTCCACTCAAAGGTCTGCCTGTCCACGCCAAATAATCCAAACAATTCGATGAGATAGGCCACCGCCAGCTGGGAGATCACAATCAGCATGGCTGCCTTCGCAGGCCCCAGCTGACTCATACTCTGGATGACAGTTACTGTTATAAAAGCTCCTATTACCCCTCCCAGAAGGGTATACTTATTCTCCACCTGGAACAGCGCTCCCACACTCTGCCTGCCATTATAGAGCCATGCGAGAACACAGACTGCGAACGCTGACAACTGAACCCATCCTGTGGACACCCACAAGCTGGTCTGTTTCGTCACCTCCGTGTTAAACACTCCCTGAATACTCATCAAAGCTCCGGAAAGCAATGCTGTCAAGATTCCCATCACCACAAATTCCTCCATCTCCAGTTTTTTTACTTACAGCATATACATTTCCCGGCTCTTTTATGCATTTCTTCTTACTGATCATCTCCGGTGAGCCGAAGCACATCCCGGATCTCATCCACATCCATGTCCAACAGTACCGCCAGTTCTTCCAGACTGAATTTCTTCTCTCCTTCCTCAGACAGCTCTCTCACCGCTGCTTCCAGCTTCCGCACCTTTTCCACCAGAGCTTCATCCTGATAATTCTGCTGTTCTTTCATCCGCAGCGTCTCAAGAAGTCCCTGACGTACCTGCTTTTCCAGCCAGCGCTCCGGGTCTCCCTCTGGATGCCATGCCTGCAAAGCGGCCATAAGCGCCATATTTCCTTCCTGTATCATATCTCCCAGAAAATAATCTTTTCTGTGCAGTCCTGTGGCGATCTGGATCACCCTTGGCAGGAACAGTTCCGCTATTCTCCCTGCCGCCTGCTCTTCTCCTCTGTCCATTGCCTGGCAAAGCTTCCGGAACTCTTCCTGCCCCGCAGACGCGACTCCCTCCAGGCTTTTCTCGTACTCCCTGAGATACTGTTCTTCCTCCGCGCTGAGGGGATCTGCCTTAACAATATCTGCTTCCTCCTCTTCTTCCTTCTGAGAAGGCTGCTCTCCCTCGCAGGAGATATTCAGCGACTTAAAATAAACCAAAACCTTTTCCAGCTGTCCTTCATCCAGCTGATTCTCGCCCATAAATTCCCTAATCTGCGTCAGAGAAATCTGATTTTCCTGCTCTTTTGCCACAGATACCATGCGGGCTAATTTTTCCTGAAATGATTTCACATCCATGTCTTAACCTCCCGGATTGTATAGAATAAAAAGAGCTCTCAACACCTGTGGTGCGAAAGCCCCGTTCAAAATTCAAATTTTTATTTCCAGACTCGCTCGCAAATCATAGATCACTCGACTTTCACGCGGCTGTTAAATTTATCCAGTGCAAGGGCTGCGACGATTCCCACTGCCAGACAGATCACATTCACCACACACTGTCCCGGGACCATAAATCCGGAGACTGGAATGATCATGACGGTGGCTGCAATCACAATACCGATAATCCCGTGAAACGCAATCGAATAGAAATTGTCAAACAGTGCGTTGATTGCCTTCGCCAGACAGATGACTGTCACAACCGCACCGATTCCTCCCGGAATCAAGACTCCCAGATTAAAATGTCCGATTCCGTCAATAAACGGTGTGTACAGACCCAGCGGCATCAGAAGCGTTGAAAAACTCATCCCCGGCGCAATCACACTCAGTGCCAGACAGAAACCGCAGAATAAATACCAGCCAAAACTTGGCGTGACTTCCAGAGAAAACATTTTCAGTCCGATCAACAGCGCAAAAATCACACACATACAGACAACCATCGAAACGTAAGATCCCTTGCTGCGCCCCTGTTCTCCTGCCTCACGAAACAGGGAAGGAAGCATTCCGCCGATCAGCCCGATAAACAGACAGACCGAAGGATCCGGATATTTCTCCAGGAAAAACGCAAGAATGTTCGCCACACCCAAGAATCCGATCAGCCCGCCGACTGCAACGGGAATCAGCGGCGGCACATGTGACTTGAAATGCTTGAACGGATTGGACAAAAGCTCCATAATTGGCTTGTAAATGCCGAAAATGACACTCAGTACCCCTCCGGAAATTCCGGGGAGAACTGCTCCCAGTCCGATCAAGGCTCCCTGAACGATACGAAACACAATCTGCAGCGGATTGACTCTGCTGTTTTTTTCATTACTCATAAATTAAAATCCTTTCCTCGGCAGCCTCCTGGTTTGAGACATTTCTGCCCTTTAATATATGATGAAATCTTCCGGAACAGAAGCTTTCTCACTGCTTATCAAAATACTCCTCAAGAAACTCAATAAATGTCTCCATCTCCTCCTGGGTTCCCACCGTTATCCTCAGATACTGATCGATACGCGGTTTTGCGAAATAACGCACATAGATGTGTCTCTTTCTCAAAGCCTCAAACAGCTCTTTTACAGGACAGGATGGATGGGTCACGAAGATAAAGTTCGCCTTGGAATCCGCAAACTCAAACCCCAGTCTCTTAAGTTCCTGTTTTGTCCACTCCCGCGTCTTCTGAATCTTTGCCACAGTCTCCTGGAAATATTCCCGGTCTGCCACACAGGCCGCTCCCAGAAGAAGGGACGGGCGGTTCATGGTATAAGAATTGAAAGAGTATTTCACATCATTCAGATATCGAATCAGCGTCTCGCTTCCGAAGGCATATCCGATACGCATACCTGCCATCGAACGTGACTTTGAGAATGTCTGTACCACCAAAAGGTTGTCATATTTCTCAATCAAAGGGAGAGCAGACTGTGCCCCGAAGTCCACATAGGCTTCATCCACAATCACCACCACGTCCTGATTAGCCCGGACAATCTCTTCGATATCCTCCAACGGCATCTGAATGCCCGTGGGGGCATTGGGGTTTGGAAAGACGATTCCTCCGTTCTGGCCCATATAGTCTTCCTTTACAATCTCAAAGTTCTCATTTAATTTCGGGCAGCGATAGGGAATCCCAAACAATTCAGCCCAGACATCATAAAAAGAATACGTGATATCCGGAAACAGAACCGGCTGATCGGAATTAAAAAATGCCTGAAACGCCATGGCAAGTACATCGTCAGATCCGACTCCCACAAACACCTGCTCCTTCTTCACCTTATATTCCGCGGCAATTGCCTCTACCAGCACATTCGCCGTGGGATCCGGATACAGGCGCATCGCCGACAGATCCATTTCTTTCCATGCCTGAAGAACCCTCGGAGACGGCGGATACGGATTCTCATTGGTATTCAGCTTAATCATATCCGGCTCATCGGGCTGTTCTCCCGGTGTGTACGGAATCACTTTTCTCACATTTTTTTCCCATGTTCTCATAAAGATACTCCTTTTTATACCCGGCATTTTCGCTGCCGGAAGAAAATCCACAGTCGTTGTTTATGTCTGTTGCTATTGTAAATAGATTCTCCCGGTTTGTCAAAGGATAAGTAAAAAAAGTGACCGAAAGCTTAAAAACTTTCGGCCACTTTTGCAGTTTTTTCTCAGATTCCAGCCTGTTTCAGCAGTTCCGGAACTTTTGACTCCCATCCAAGAGCCATGATATGTACACCCTGGCAATAAGGTTTACATTCTTTGATGATACGTGCGGCAATCTCCACACCTGTGATGCCTGCTTTGGTCTTCTCTTTGTCTTTCTTCAGCTCATCAATCATTTCCTGAGGAACATGAATACCAGCAACATTGTCATTCATGTATTTTGCCATACCAGCAGATTTCGGGATTACGATTCCCAGCTGAACTGGTTTGCCAAACTGTTTTGCTTTCTCCATGAATTTGATGAATTTCTCTGGCTCGTAAACAGCCTGTGTCTGGAAATAATCAGCACCGGCACGAACCTTGCGCTCCATTTTTGCGAGCTGTGAATCCACAGAATCGCTGCACGGTGAGACAACAGCGCCCTTCGCAAATTTCGGAGGCTCGCCAACCAGTTTATTTCCTCCCAGGTCTTCTCCCTCTTCCAGTTTCTTCACTGTGTGAATCAGAGAAACAGAATCCAGGTCAAAGACTGGTTTTGCCTGCGGATGATCACCCATCTTTGTGTGGTCACCGGTCAAAAGCAGAAGGTTCTCAATTCCAAGCATTGCTGCGCTCAGGATATCAGACTGCAGCGCAATACGGTTTCTGTCACGGCAGGTTATCTGGAAAATCGGTGTCAACCCTTCATCTTTCAGAGCTTTACACGTTGCCAGAGAGCCAAGGCGCATAACGGAGGACTGATTATCTGTCACGTTAACAGCCGTAATACCGCTCAAATAAGTTTTCGCTTCTTCCAGCAGATGTTCAATATGAATTCCTTTTGGCGGACCTACTTCCGCAGAAACTACAAATTCACCACGTTCAAATAACTCAGTAATTTTCATTATACATTGCTCCTAATCTTATAAATTTCAACAGTTTCTCTATTTAGACACTTCATCATCCGTTGCGAAATTGCGGATCTGGGTTGGACATTTCAGTACATCCAGGCGTCCCAGCTGAGCCAGGCGTCTGTAGATGCGCTCCCATCCACATTCCATATCTCCGTCCACTTCGCATTTTCCGTTTTTCGAACCACCGCACTGGCCATTCACCAGACTCTTGGAGCAGGCAGTAATCGGGCAGATTCCGCCAGTCAGATTCAAATAGCACTCTCCACACTGATCACAGTCATATTCAAGCGGTGTCACTCCCTGATATCCAGGCAGCGGATAAGTATCACAAGCTGCGCATACTTTCTTCTCCTCGAAGTACTCAGCAATTGTCTGAACACCAACTCCGCAGGAGAGTACCAGCACCACATCCGCAGCCTCAATCTCGCTCATATGTTTCTCGAGGCGTAATTTCATATTATCAGGATTACAGATATAATCCGTTGTAATAACTCCTGTCAACTTCCCGTCAGCAGCCAGTTCCTTCTCAAGCTCTACGGCTTCTTTTTCCGGGAAATGAACTTCTTTGCATCCATGGCAGTTGATGACGAAAACTTTCTTGCCGTCCACCAGTGATGCGATAGTCTCTTTTGATTTTAACTGAGTAATTAACATATCACTTCATCTCCCTTACCGCACTTTTTCCGGCTTTAATCTTGCTAACTAATGGAATCTTTGAGGAACAGATATATTCACAGCAGCGGCACTCAATACAATCCATAACATTCTTGTCCTTCATACCCTGCCAGTTCTGCTCGTCCGCATATTTTGCAAAATACAATGGTGAAAGTTCCATTGGACAGACATCTACGCAGCGTCCGCACTTGATACATGCCTCTTCCACTGTGTGATCCGTCTCAATGGCAATGATACCGTTGGAACCTTTCATGATCGGAACATTCACGTTCGGGAGATCGAATCCCATCATCGGTCCGCCGGATTTGATGGTGACATCCTCATCCGTCACACCGCCGCAGTAATCGATCAGATCTTTTACGTTGGTACCAATCTTCACAATGTAGTTGCCCGGCTTCTTAATCTTCTCGCCAGTCACAGTCACAACACGCTCAATCAGAGGCATACCCTTCTGAATTGCGTCTGAGATCGCCTTCGTAGTACTGATGTTGCTCACAACACATCCCACATCTGCAGGCAGTCCTCCACGTGGAACCTGTCTGCCCATGACACGTTTGATCAACATTTTCTCAGCACCCTGAGGATATTTGGTCTTGGCTACCACAACCTCGATATCACTGATATCCGCAGTCTTCGCCTGCAGCAATTCAATGGCATCCGGTTTGTTATCTTCAATGACAATAATACCTTTCTCGGCACCTACTGTCTTAATGATTGCCTTCAAGCCGTAAATGACATCATCGGCAAACTCCAGAAGCACTCTGTGGTCTGCTGTCAGCAGAGGCTCACACTCGCAGCCGTTCAGAAGAATCGTATCCACTGGTTTGGCAGGTTTCAGCTTCACAGCAGTCGGGAAACCTGCGCCGCCCATGCCGACGATTCCGGCCTCGCGAACGATGTCGACAATCTCATCCGGTGTCAGGCTGTCAAGATCTTTATTCGGTTTTACAGATTCGTGCAGAGTATTTTTTCCATCTGACTGGATTACTACAGACAGACACTCTCCTCTTGTGGCATGAGGACGCGGCTCAATCGCGATGACCTTACCGCTGACACTGGAGTGAATCGGGCTGCTGATAAAGGCTGCAGCTTCTCCGATCTTCTGTCCGACTTTCACAGTGTCTCCCACCTGAACGATAGGATTTGCCGGTGCACCTGCATGCTGAGACAGAGGAATTACCACCGTCTGTGGCTCCGGGAATCTCTCCAGTGCAAGATGTTCACTGAATTCTTTGCGCTCTGAAGGATGAACACCACCATAGTAACCATCAAGTCTGTTCTCACGGATTGATTTCACATAATCCTGAACAACCTTGAAGTTCACTTTGGAGTAATCTCTCACCTGTACAGGCTGGTCTAAAAATTCCTGAAGGCGGCCCTGTTTTTCCAGTCTCCTGTAAATTTTCTCCCATGCACAGTCTTTTTCTCCATCCACTTCGCATTTTCCGTTCTTTGCACCGCCGCACTGTCCATTGACTAAGCTCTTGGAACAGTCTACGATCGGACAGATTCCGCCAGTGATATTCAGATAACACTGCGCACATGCATCACAGCTCTTCTTGGTCAGCGCCATTCCGTGATGCCCCGTATAATTCAGAGAATTGCTGGCCGCAAATACGGGTTTTCCTGCTAAATCGGCAACTGTCTGGATTCCCAGACCACAGGAAATCACAAAAATATTCTCCGCTCCATCCGGAATCATATCCTGCAATTTCTTCTCTGTCTGGACCTTGTTGCACAAAAAGTCGACTTTCGCAGTGCCCACAACGTTCTTGCCCTGCTCAGCGACAATTTTCTCAAACTCCCCACAATCTGGTTCGTCAATGGTCTCAAATTCTTTGAAGCACTTGTTACAAGCAATGATAAACAGATTATCCTTATCGGCCAGCACTGATACCAGTTCATCATGCTCTTTCAACTTATACTTGGTATAGTTTTCCAATTGCTCACCTTCCTTATCAATTGATTCGCAAATCTTGTGCTTACCTGCTCTTGTCATTTTTTCAACCCTCTGCACCATGAAGAAAAATGGTCATAAGCAAATAACTTAGTTCTGCACCTAATACACGTTTAAATATAACATATATTAGCTATATTATCTAGTCCAAACGTGTATTTGCACGAAAAAATATACATTATGCGCAAAAAATATTACCTCAATTTTACATCCGCTGGCTATTTTCACACAGGCAGGCTGTTCCAAAGGCATAAAATCCCATACCCCACAAAAGGATTCGGATATTCAGTAAATTCCGGAAGGGGCACTGCTCCTTTCTGCAGATATGCCTTGAGCTTCTCACCATACAGATAGGGATCATTCCCTTTGGCAATGCCCCATTCCATCAAAAGAGCAGCGCTGCCCGCCACAAAGGGTGTGGCAAAGGATGTCCCTGTGACATTCCCATAGCCGCCTCCCGGTCTGGGAGCGAGAATATCCACGCCTGGAGCTGCTAGGTCCGGCTTTAAATTCCATCCCTGGAAATCTCCTCCGCGGCCGGAAAAATCTGCGTAGGCCAAAGAACGGGAGTCATAGGCTCCCACAGAGATCACCTTTCTGGATGTGGAGGGAATGGTAAGTGTAAAATCCGGGGAAGGCTGGTAGAAACCGGTTCCCGGATTCAACACATTTCCCCCTGGAAGCCACAAATCATACCTGCTTTCCTGCGTACTCCTGGCTGTCAGGACAATCTGCCAGATTCCCTCATCCACATAGGATTCCCTTGGAATAAAATCCACATAAATCTCCTGATCCAGCTGGTAAGGGCTTGGTTCCCCGTAATAGATCAGCAGCTCTGTCTGCCCCAGCACATACCTTTGCGTCCCCAGCCGCTCACTGAGAGGCCCCACTCTCTCCCCTGAAGGATGGGCCAGCTCGATATCAAAATCCTGCACATACGATTTCCAAAGCTGAAGATTGAGCACCCTCTCATAGGCTGTAACTGCAAGTTCAACCCGGGCGCTCTCCCCTCTTTTTAAACTTCCGGAAGTATGGAGAGCCTGATTCCCATTATTCCCGGTTCCCACACAGATGGAACACCTCCCCATGTCCGCCACCTGATCCAGGTAAGTCTCCAACAGCGAAGTTCCCTGGTGCGCCCCATAATTGTTCCCGAAACTCAAATTGATAGCGATGGGTTTTTGCATGAGCAGTGACTGCCGCACAAGATAGTCCACCCCCTGCATCAACTCTGTCGTGCGGGGAAAGGAATTTTCCCTGGCAGTTCCCAGTTTTACCACCAAAAGATCACTCTGCCAGGCAACACCCCGTTTTGTTCCCTCAGAAGCCCGCCCGTTGCCCGCGGCGATCCCCAGAACAGAGGTACCATGACCGCTGAGATCCCTGCTTGGAACCACCTCATACCCCTCATCCGCCGGCAAAGACAGTGCCTCATTGATATCCTCCTGTGTATATTCCGCCCCCATCCGGTACCCTTTTGGCGGTGTTCCCGATCCAGTCTGATCCCAGAGCCTTAGAATTCTGCTGCTCCCATCCGCATTGCAGAAATCCGGATGCCGATAGTCCACACCGGAATCCACAATTCCCACCAGTATATCTCTCCCCGTCAAATTATAAGGTTCTCTCTGTACCTGGAAAATACAAGAAGCTTCTTTTCCCTGGCGTGCAGCGAAAAAAAGCCTCTTTGGTTTCTCTATATATTCCACCTCTGCCATATTGGCCAACTGCCGGATTCCACTCTCGGGAAGAGTCACCACCGCGTATCCATTCAAAAGCGGTACCACCGTGACCGCATCATTCTCAATCTTTGAGATATCTCCCGTATATTTCACAATCACCTCCCACAGACTGCTCTTGGAATCATACCCCACATTCAGATCCAGGGACTTCTCCCTCTCCCGCGCACTGGAATCCATCGCAAGCCCCAGCAAATTGTCAATTTTCTGACTGGTCAAACAATCATCTCCGCCATTTTTTATTACTATATGATTTTCTGGCATCATAAAGACGCAAAAGAAAAAAGCTCTCCATCCCGCCAGATAGAAAGCTTCTCTTCTCTCAGTATTTTAAAAACGCAAAAGGATCTGTCTTCTCATCCAGAAAATGCATCAGCATATAGGCGCACATGATCGCCACATTTTCCTCCCGCAGAATCCTCCTCACTTCCTGCCGGTCTGCCAGGACGATCTCAATCTCCTCGGAATCCTCCTGGCCTTCTTTTGTCACAGTTCCGCTGGCATAGCCATAGACAGTGGCACAGGACTCATCCGTCATTCCAATGGTAGTGAAATATGGCTTCTCATAGCTGGAATCCACAGGGATGGGATCCAAAGTCAGCCCCGTCTCTTCTCTCAGTTCCCGTACAGCTGCTTGATGAAAGTCTTCTCCTGACTCCACCAGTCCAGCCGGAAATTCATAGATATAATCATCTAATGTGTAACGGTACTGACGTACCAGAACAACCCGGTCCTTCTTCTCTCCATACAGACTGTAAATGATCACGCCATCCGGCTTATTCTCATGCGTCTTCAGCTTCAGCGAAGAGACATCCGCTGCTCTGGAAGCCACATTATACACCACCGGAGTATTGTGAATGCTGGTCGCTTTCAGCTGATAAAGATTCACATAGGACAAATCGGTAAGTTTCCGCACGTCATTTATTACACCCATTTTATCATCAGTCTCCTCTTAAAATTACTCGAACTCTCTTGTAGATAAAAAATACAATCAGCGAGACAATCACATATTTAAACAAATTAAAGGGTACCAGTATCATCACTGCAAACGCCAGAAGATTATCCACAGACGCATGTACAGACTGTGCCATCTCCACAAAAGCGCTCACCGGCATGCCGAAAGCCTTGCCATAGACTGGAAGCAGTACAAAGGTATTAATCAAACATGCCAAAACTGTCGTCAGGACTGTTCCAACTACCATGCCAACCAAAGCGTGTACTCTGGTTTTTTTGTGGTGATAACGATAAATCAGGCCTGCCGGGATCACAAACGCACATCCAAAGATGAAATTCGCCAGTTCGCCCACACCAGCCGTAGTGCTGCCATGGAGCACAAAATGCAGAAGAATTTTAATCAGTTCAATCACCACGCCAGCCACAGGCCCCATGGCGAAAGCGCCTACAAGAACAGGGATCTCTGAGAAATCCATCTGGTAAAACGGAGGCGCCAGAAACGGCAGAGGGAACTCAAAATTCATCAGAACTCCTGCCACTGCTCCCAGCATCGCTACCTGGACCAGATTTCTCGTCTTGCTGCGGTTCATCACTTGGGTGTTTCGAATTACTTGCTCACTCATGTCACTCTCTCCTTTTATAAAAAATGATAATAAATAAAAGGAAATTCTTGTATCAAGAATAGAGTTGCTTTCCGATGGATATCTGAAACAGAACAAAAAAAGATGCCTCCAAAACGATCTCCGGGCATCTGAAACATCCATCTATGTTCTCAAACTTTCTTCTCTCATCCAGACTATACTGTCGGTTTTGGAATCTCACCAAATCGGCCCGAAGGCTCGCGGACTTTACCGCCGGTAGGGAATTTCCGTTCAGATATCTGTTCTTCACGAATCACCCTGCCCCGAAGAATTTCTTTTTATTCTGTGATTATTATAAAGCGTAATCCATAAAATTTCAAGATTTTCTTTGTGTGAAAATATCTCTGTCATATTTTTTCATAAATTATCACTTTGACGTGTCATATTTTTATATCATTTCAACAAAATTTAAAAGACTGTCGATTTTCCCATTGACATCCACACATTCAGAGCTATAATTAAGAAAAATCAAACAAAGCAAATCGAAGAACAGGACAGGACTTCCCTGGCAGATATGTTTTCAGAGAGTTTCCGGTTGGTGTGAGGAGGCAGCATAGCCACAGAAGTTATCCCCTGCGATGAGCCAAGGTGAACCATTTTTTAGTAACCCTGGCCGGATTTCCACCGTTATCCGGAAGCCTGTTAATCCATCGGAAGCTGAAATTTTCCTGACTTGCTGTCAGGTTCCGGAACAGCCAGAAGAGGGACGACGGGAGTGAGAGACCGGCACTGCCGGTAATAGAAGTGGTAACGCGGAGCAAATTTCGTCTTCTGTCAGAGCAATCTGACAGGAGACTTTTTTATGTACGAAAGATCTTTCACCGCATAACAGGTTTTCTGCCGCGTCACAAAGTGCTTTTAACAGGAAGGAGTGTAACATATGAACACATTAATCATCGTACTGATCGCTGCCGTATGTCTGGTGGCCGCCTACGCACTGTACGGCCGCTGGCTGGCAAAAAAATGGGGAATTGACCCAAAAGCAAAGACTCCCGCAGTCCTCCACAATGACGGACAAGATTATGTTCCCACAGACGGATGGACTGTATTCGCCCATCAGTTTTCCTCCATTGCGGGGGCAGGCCCTGTCACCGGAGCCATCCAAGCCGCAGCCTTTGGCTGGCTGCCTGTCTTGCTGTGGATTATTCTCGGCGGCATTTTCTTCGGTGCAGTCACCGATTTCGGCGCCCTCTATGCCAGTGTGAAAAATGACGGCAAATCCATGGGCCTTTTGATTGAAAAATACATCGGCAAAGCCGGGCGAAAACTTTTTCTCGGATTTTGCTGGCTGTTCACCCTCATCGTACTCGCCGCATTTGCAGATATGGTGGCAGATACCTTCAACGCTTATGTTGTGGCAGACGGAGCACGGACACTTTCTGAAAGTGCCAAAGTAAACGGCGCAGCGGGAAGTATCTCATTATTTTTCATCCTTTTCGCAGCAGTCTTCGGACTGATTCAACATAAAATGAAATTCAGCGGCTGGAAAGAAGTCGTTCTCGGACTTGCCTTCACACTTCTTTCTTTTGTATGCGGCATGAATCTTCCGCTGATTCTTGGAAAAGAGGCATGGATCTACATTGCTTTCATCTATATCTTCCTCGCTGCTGTGCTCCCCATGTGGTTTGTCATGCAGCCGAGAGATTACATGTCCACATTCATGTTCGTGGGAATGATCGCCGGTGCTGTTCTCGGGCTGATTTTCGCCCACCCGACTATGAATCTTCCTGCATATACCGGATTTCAAAATGAAAGCCTGGGCACTTTGTTTCCTATCCTGTTCGTGACTGTCGCCTGCGGAGCTGTATCCGGATTTCACAGCCTTGTCTCATCCGGAACTTCCTCTAAGACCGTCTCTAATGAAAAAGATATGCTCAAAGTCGGATATGGAGCCATGGTTCTGGAAAGCTTTCTCGCTGTCATCGCCCTTTGCGTTGCAGGCGCCGCTGCCGCCTCTGACGGTACGGCTGCAGTGGGAACTCCATTCCAGATCTTTTCTTCCGGTGTCGCCGGTTTTCTTGAAATTTTTGGAATTCCAGTCTACGTGGCACAGAGCTTTATGACGATGTGTGTATCAGCCCTCGCCTTCACTACTCTGGATTCCGTAGCCCGAATCGGACGTATGTCCTTCCAGGAACTCTTCAGTGTGGATGACATGGAACATGCCGAAGGTTGGAGAAAACTGCTGTGTAATAAATATTTCGCGACTTTAATCACTCTGTTTTTCGGTTACCTCTTAACCCAGATCGGTTACTCTAATATCTGGCCTTTGTTCGGAAGCGCCAACCAGCTGCTGAGCGCGCTGGTACTGATCACGCTCTGTGTCTTCCTCAAAGTAACCGGAAGAGAAATGCGCACATTGGTTCCTCCCTTTGTCATCATGCTGGTCGTGACATTCACCGCATTGATTCAACGGTTCTTCTCCCTCATTCACGCTTTTACCTCTGGTACCGGTGTCTTTATGGTAGAAGGCCTCCAACTGATTGTTGCCATCCTTCTGATGATCCTAGGCGTAACGATTGTGGTAACCTCCGGAAAAGAACTGATTAAAAAAGATCCTGCAAAATCATCCATATCTGGTGAGCTACATCACAGCCATAATTAGTCAAATGCCAGACCACAAAAGATAACCGTGGTCTGGCATTTTATATCAGAGATCCTCATTTATATTTTTGAAGAATTCCAGCGGCTTCTCATTATGTCTGCGCAAGAGTTCCAGAAATTCTTTCTTTTTTTCTTCCTGAAGCAGGATATTCAGCTGCTGATGCTCGTTCAGACTTATCTGGCGGATCTTCTCATCCTCCTGATATTGATAAACCCAAATGCCAAGCTGCATCTGAACGTCCATAGCAAGTTTCTTTAATTTCTCATTGGAACATTCCTCAATCAATCTATAATGGAATTCCATGGAATATAGGTAAAAATCTTGTTCTTTTCCCTCCTCCATAAATTGCTTTTGTTTCTCCACAATCTCTCTGATTTTCTTTTTCAATTTGGGTGAAATCGGATTTTGGAAAACCAGTTTCAAGCCCTCCTCATTCAAGATCGTATTAGTCTCAATCAAATCCATAGTCTCTTTGCGATTATATTCCGCCACACTGGGCCCCACATTCAGTTTACTCTCCAAAAATCCATTTTGAATCAATCGGTTCACAGCTTCACGCATGGGTGTTCTACTCACACCAATTTCTTTGGCAAACTCCTCAATATTAATACGGTCTCCCGGCTTCAGCTCTCCTTTTCGGATTTTATCAATGATCAATGCATATGCCTGCTCAGACAAAGACTGTCGGACTACTTTTTTTCTCATCATTACCCCTCTTACCGTTCCCATTCTTATGTTTTTACCATCATCAAAAATACGGCACAGGTAGAACAGCATATCCCCCTCGTGCCGCATCTTTATCTATTATAACGCATTTTGTTATCAGAAACCACTGTAAAATCCGAAATTCTTTTTCCTGTTTCTCACTCCTGTTTTCGTGTTTTCTCTCCAATCTCCAGTCCTTTGCGAAAAGCTTCTTTATTTAAGGGAATCAACTGTGCCTTTTTCCCTAGTTTCTTCTCAATCGTCTCAAGAAGTAATTCCGGAGGCAGAATCTGCGTGTATCCCACATAAACTCCTAGCATAATCAAATTTAAAACTTTGGCATTTCCCATCTCCAAAGCCATCTCTGTCACTGGAACTTCCACCACATGGATATCTTCCCTCTCAATAGATCCATGGACAATGGAACTGTTCACAAACAAATTGCCGCCTGGCTTTAATTTACCCAGAAAACGTCTCAGTGATGGCTCATTCATCACAATCAGGTCTTCCATGCTATCTGACACAGGTGCGCCGATCATATCATCTGAGATCACCACATAGCAATTGGCTGTCCCTCCTCTTTGCTCAGCCCCATAGGAAGGAAAAAAAGTTACATTCTTATCCGTATTTTCACAGGCACAATTAGACAAAAGCTTCCCCAGAAGCATAACTCCCTGTCCTCCAAAGCCTGCCACCAATAGATTTCTTTCCATATTAATCTCCCTCCTATTTGTCTCGTATTACACCCAGAGGATATTCCTTGAGCATTTTTCCCTCCAGGAAATCCAATGCTCCCAAAGGATCCATCCCCCAGTTGGTAGGACAAGAAGTCACAACCTCTACCAAGGAAAATCCCTTACCGTCTATCTGATTTTGAAAAGCTTTTTTAATAGCTGCCTTTGTTCTGCGTACATTTTTGGGATTATTACAGCTGGTACGTTCCAAATAGACAGGTGCAGTTAATGTATTCAAAATCTCGCACATATGCATGGGATACCCATGTTCCTTAGCATCTCTCCCTCTTGGAGCCGTAGTCGCCTTCATTCCCAGTAAAGTGGTCGGAGCCAACTGTCCACCTGTCATCCCATAGATACCATTATTAACAAAAATAACTGTGATATTTTCCCCTCGGTTTGCCGCCGACATAGACTCCGCAAGACCAATGGACGCCAAATCTCCATCTCCCTGATAAGTAAATACAATCGTCTCCGGATTGGCGCGTTTCACCCCTGTTGCCACTGCGCAAGCCCTTCCATGGGGGGAAGTGGTTACGTCATACGTCACGTATTCCATGGCCAGACCGCAACATCCCACCCCCTGTACATTCGCTACCCGTTCTCTAATTCCCAGTTCTTCAATAACCTCACCAATCAGTTTGAAAATTGTACCGTGCATACATCCAGGACAGAATCCAGACACCATGTCATCCCGAATTCCAAAAGTTCTCTTATATACTTTTTCCATCTCAATTCCTCCTGTCAAAAAAGTGCTTTTGCTGCCTGGATCACAGCTTCCCTAGTAATCAGTTCCCCTCCGGACCGCAAGCAGGTAGCAATCAAAGCCCGATCTTTCACGCCTAGCTTCACATCATAAACCAATTGTGCAGGGATTGACATCTCCACATCCAGAATCGCTTTCACCCTAGAATAATCCAATCTTTCAAAAGAATCATAAGGAAACGGCGACACCGTCTTAGGCCGGATCAGGCCAACCTTATAACCTTCTTTTCTCATAAGATTTACAGCAGATTTTGATACCCGTCCAGAAATTCCAAACGCTGTAATCACTACTTGTGCATCCTCTATCAAATACTCTTCCACCTGAATGTCCTTCTCCCAACTCTCGTAAAGTTCGGCATTGCGAATACAACGCTCCTCCTGCCCAGACCAGCCGCCCGGAAGAATCAGCGCACGCTCTTCATCTTCTCTGTGGCCCACAAACGCCCACTTATGGTGTGCCTCTTTCAATTTTCGTACCTCTTCTTCACTTCTCATCGGAGGCAGCACTACAGGCTCCATCATGGTTCCCACAACACCGTCTGTGAGAATCAAGACCGGATTGCGGTCTCTCTGGGCATAATCAAAAGCTGCATAAGTCATGTCCACCGCCTCCTGCACCGTAGCTGGGGCAAAAACCATCATGCGGAATCCCCCATTTCCACTAGCCTTGGTTGCCTGAAAATAGTCCTGCTGAGAGGGTTGAATAGAGCCGATTCCCGGACCGCCTCTCGACACATTAACATAAACCATCGGAATTCTGGCAGATGCCATAAATGAAATTCCTTCACTTTTCAAACTAATTCCGCAGCTGGAGGAAGAAGTCATCGCCCTTGTCCCAGTTTGCGCTGCTCCATATACCATATTGACGGAAGCCACCTCACTTTCACCCTGTACAAAGTTCCCGCCCACTTCCGGCATCCTTCTCGCCAAATACTCTGGAATTTCATTTTGAGGAGTAATCGGATATCCAGCAAAAAAGCGGCATCCAGACCGTATTGCTGCCTCAGCGATGGCCTCACAGCCTTTCATAAATACTCTCTTCATGTCCTCACCTCCGTTATTATTTATAAATCTCAATCGCTGCTTCCGGGCACATCAGTGCGCAGGACAGACAGGCAACACAGGCTTCCTGGTTCTTCACCACCACATATGGATACCCCTTTGCATTCACATGTTCTCCCACTTCCAACACCCGTTTGGGACAAAATTTCACACAATAGCCACAGCTTTTACAGCTCTCTGCTCTGATCTCCACTTTCGCCATATCAAAAACCTCCTATTGCCACTTACTCATTTTTATGTCATATACCTTCATACTGCATTCGCAGTTTTAGGGGGAGGACCAAGGTATCTGTCTTCTTCCGGATCTCCTCACACAAATCTTCCCTGACACACAAATATCTCACTGGTAAGAATTCCTGAATCATATTCAAAACATTTTGATGTCCCTCTAGAATCTCCTGCACCTTTGTTGTACTCCCCAGATTGGGATTGCTGATTATGGTTACTTTCCTGATACTTGAAACCTGAAGAATGGACGAGAGCGTCTGATCAATAGACTTAACATCTTTCGACCAGGGACGGTAAGGATTAATCACAAAACAAACTTCTGTATCCTCCTGATTCAAAAGTCTGGAGAATCTTCCAATCATTCGTGCCCCTGTATGATTTCCTCCCACATCCAAAATTGTATAGCATTTTTCTTCCTTTAGACATGGTTCCACACCGCCGACAATTGTGGGAGTATCCAGGAACTGTTGTTCAAAATGTACTATCACCCCTTCTCTCTCCAATAACTCTTTCACATCCCTAGAACGGAACAAAGGCTTAGTTTGATCCAAATCAAAAAAATGTACTTCTTTTCCATCCGGACTTTGTTTTGACAGCACACAGGCCAGATTCACTGCAATCTCACTTTTACCACTTCCTGACTCGCCCAAAAGCACAAAATTTTTCTTCTTCATACTCTCTCCCCTTAATTTCTCCCTGTCCATGCCGCACATAGTATCAAAGAATTATATTTTTCCTCAAAACTGGAACCTCTCGATGTGAGTACAATAGGAACCTTTGCTCCCAGTACACAGCCCGCCATTTTTGCTCCGGCGAGACAAGTCAGAATTTTCCCTATAATGTTTCCAGTTACCATATTGGGGACAAGCAGGAGATCCACGTCTCCGGTTACCGGGCTTTTGTAGTTCTTCGCCTTCGCTGCCTCCCTGCTGAAAGTAAGATCACAGGAAATAGGGCCTTCCACGTAGCACTCACCAAACTCACCTTTTAGTGCTTCTTCTTTTAACGCCGCTCCATCCTCTGTCTCCGGCATCTTGGCGTTCACTTTTTCCACAGCTGCCAGACAGGAAACCTTCGGACAGGAAACTCCAATCTTATGAAAAAATCCTATCCCTTTTTTCAGGATTTCCTTTTTCTGCCCATAATCGGGATTGATCACCATTCCACTGTCAGTCAATCCCAAAAGTTTAGGATACGAAGGCACTTCTATTAAAGCCATATGACACATCAGCCCGCCCAATCCGATTCCGTTCTCCTTATTGACTACCTGGCGAAGCAAAGTCTCTGTCTCTAGCTTTCCCTTCATCAGAAAGTCCCCTGTTCCCTGCCGGATCAATTCTACCGCCTGGCAGGCTGCCTGCTTTGTGTCCTCCGCCTTGACGATTCTCTCTTTTGCAACCGAATATCCCAATTCCTTAGCCAAAAACAAAATCTCTTCCGTCTTCCCTACCAAAATATAATCCAAAATTCCTTCATCACTGGCACGGAATATAGCTTTCAGAGCATGGGCATCCTGCGCCGCCGCTACAACAACACATTTCTTTCCACTAGTCTTAACTACTTTTGTCAATTCTTCGAAATTTTTATAACTCAAAAGCTCACCTTCTCCCTCATCAAGAGATGCGGTTTTTCTTCCCCATGAAGAACCCTGAGGATCCCTCCTGCCAGAGCTTCCATCTCATAAGTTCCTGCGATTACACTCACTGGTGCCAGAAACTCCACGCGCCGTCTCAACTCCTGTGTAAAACTCTGAGAGTATGCCATTCCGCCCGTGAAAATGATTTTGTCCACCTTCCCGCAGGTCACAGCTGTCAGAGAAGCAATATCCTTTGCTGTTTGAAGTACCATTGCGTCGAAAACCAATTTTGCATGAGAATCCCCTTCTTCAATTCTCTTCTGTACATCCCGCAGATCATTAAATCCCAAGTAAGCCACAAGACCTCCTTTTCCCTTTAATCTTTTTTGCATTTCTCTCTCTGTATATTTTCCTGAATAACATAGACTGACAAGAGGCCTCACAGGAAGTCCTCCAGATCTCTCCGGTGAGAAACCACCTTCATCGTCTCCCACAAAATCTAGAATTCTTCCATCCTTCACCAAATTGACTGTGATACCTCCTCCCAAATGGGCTACTATATAGATGACGTCCTTAAATGACTTCCCATCTCTTCGTGCCTGTTCAATACTCACTGCACGGCTATTTAAGACATGAGTGAGAAATGGTTTTTTCACCTCTGGAATACCAGTAAGCGTATAAATCTCCTCTGGAACTCCACATCCGCATACAGGATCATAGACATATGCCTTCACTGCATCGGGATCCTCCATCTTTTTACCTTTTTTCTCATTTGCCTGCACCGCGATACCATAGCCGATAACGGGTGCCAGATTAGCCGGATGAGGAATTACCGCATGATAAGAAGCATTCGCAAAGGTCTCGTCTATCAGATACGCACCAGATTCCAATTGTCCGACCACACCGCCTCGACAGGCAATGGCATCTAAATCTTCCGGTGATAGTTTCTGGTCTTTTAGGTACTCCATAACTACCCTTTTTCGGAAATCCAACTGTTCTGTTATAGAGTGAAATTTTTTCAATTCTTCTCCGCTGTGCAAAATCTCTCTCATATCCTCCTGATGATTTCCACGGAAAATTGCTGTTTTCGTGGAAGTAGAACCAGGATTAATCACCAAAATTATCTCTTCACTCATGAAACTCTCCTTTTCCTAGGTATTCTTTTTCTTCTCTTTTTCAGAATCTGCCAGTTCCCCATAAAGCATGAGTCCCATCTGACTCATAAAAATCAGATGGGACTTTTTGGTTCTTCAGATTACACCAAACAGTGTCAAGGAAAAGACAATAATCACAACAGGAGAGAGATATTTGATCACAAATCCTAGACACTTCGCCCCTGTTGATTCTTCATCCATTCCAATCGTCTTTAGGAAGTTTGGAATTCCCCAAATCCATCCAACAAAAATAGACATACAGAATGCACCTATCGTCAAAAATACATTGTTTGTAATCATATCAAACAGATTAAATGCTGAGGTCGATACCGTTGCCGGAATTCCAACAATACATACCAAAACCAAAGTTCCCCACAATGCTTTTTGTCTTGTCAGATTGAATTGATCCATCAAAAATCCCATAACTGCCTCCCATCCCGCAATTCCGGATGAGAACGCCGCAATGAAAAATGCAATATAAAATAAAGTACCCCAGATCACCCCGCCGGCCATCTGATTAAATACATTTGGCATTACCACAAAAACCAATCCGGGCCCCTCTGTCACACTCAGGCCAAAGGAATACACCATCGGAAAGATCATCATACCTGCCAGAACTGCCACGAAAATTACTGCACAGCTGATAATCGCAGAATTTTTCACCACATTCAATTCTCCCTCTTTTTGGTAACTTCCAAACACTAAAGCTACCGCCATGGCAATTCCGAGAGAGAAGAAGACCTGTCCCAGCGCTGACAGAATGGTCTCCATGGAAAAACTGGAAAAATCCCAGGTAAAGAAAAATTCCAATCCTTCGGTCGCTCCGTCCAAAGTCAGCCCATAGACTGTGACAATCACCATAATTATCGCCAGTGAAGGAAGAAGTACTTTCGCAATTTTCTCAATTCCTGCCTGAAGATTCTTACGAACCACCAACATGGTCAATATAATATTAATGATAATCATCAGAAACACATGGGGATAATCTACAGACATAGCCGCATAATGTTCTGCAATCTGTGCGCTGTCCATTCCTATGTAAGTCCCGGTTAATGTAGTATAAATATAATGGATGATCCACCCATATACGGGAAGTGTATAGCCAATTACCAGAATAATTGCCGCCATATTCACCCATCCTACAATTCCCCATGCCTTTTTCCCGGAAAGTTTCTGATATGCCTGTACCGGACTCTTCCTGGAAGCGAGCCCCAGGGAAACTTCTGCCGAAAACAGCGGAATTCCGATTACAATCATGAGGATAATATAAGTGATTAAGAACAGTCCTCCTCCAAGTTCCCCGCACAAATAAGGGAATCTCCACAAAGTACCGACACCCACGGAAAATCCGATTGTCACCAGCAAAAATCCTAACCTGGATCCAAAACCTTCTCTTTTATTTTCCATCCCGCTCCTCCTTTCACCGATACGCGGTAATTCTCATCGCAATATCTCACACATAAATCTTACTCTCTACAGAGCGGTATGCATTTTCTGTCGGGGTAATTCCCAGCTCTTTTGCTTCCTGCAGATTGATCTTTGTTCTCTCACCGCACACCTGATAAGCGCGATCCATCAATGCCTGTCGGTCTGCGTTGGCACCGTCCCGGTACATCACAGCACCTGACATTACACCTCCGATATTCTGAACCCAGCACTCTTGATAAAGAATATCCCTTGCCGCAAGCCTCTTAGCCAAAATAATCTCTTCTTCAATATTGGTTGCATGCAGCTGATTATTCGCTGCTCCAAATACCATCTTCACCTTCAGATTATCAATCACCTCTTCTGTGAGGAAGCCACCAATCGCACATGGGCACAGAATATCTGCCTCCACATTGAGAATTTCATTGGCATCCACCACTTCGATATTTGCCTCTGGATACTTCTCCTTCAATTGTTGAATCGCCTTCGGATCCAAATCACATACAATCAAATCTGCTCCGTTTTCGATCAGATAGCCTGCCTGTGGGAATCCCACAGCCCCAAGTCCCATCACGGCAATCTTTAAACCTTCCAGACTATCCTTGCCAAATTTAAATTTTACAGCCTCTTTCATTGCTGCAGTCACACCCCAAGCAGTGGGATCTCCAGATGGTCCAATCGGATTATTTTTAAGACCTGCAGTAATATAGCAGGTAAATGGAGCCATAGCGTCTGCCAGCTCAACAGGATATCTCATATCAGGTCCAGTAAAGAAACGCACACGATCCAATGCGTAGGAGAGAAATCCCAATTCTTTTTGATCTTCCAAATCCACAGGATCTGCCTGTACTGTAATCTTACCACCACCATAATGAAGACCTGCTGCTACATGCTTATGACTTTCCGCCCGTCCCAGATTCAACCCGTCAATAATTACTTCTATCTCCGGTTCGTCTTTTTCATGCCTGCGGATTCCGCCTGTGTAAATGGCATGATCTTTATTATTCTTTCCCAGCACAAAACTGTGAATATTAGCGGTAAACCGCATATCCTTGTAAGAGCTGTAGAAGCAGTCCATCCCGAAGAACTTTCCTCTTCTGAGCAGTTCAAACACCTCATTTAGATAATCCGTCAGTCCATATTTCTCGAACATAGCTCTCGTTTCTTTGTTATTAAGTCGTACATCATTTTCTGTAAGCATACTTTCCATATAAAAAGTTTTATTGTATTGACTCCAGTCAATATCCGGATCCCACTCCTTAGCCGCAATGATATATTCTTTATCTGTTCTGTAATCATAGCGTAATCTCAAGGATGTTAAACCTTCTGCGATTAATGGTTCATAGAGACTTCTCTTCATAGCGTTTCCTCCTTTTTATTTTCACGGTGTTTTGTTGTCTTTATCCTACCACTATTACATGTAATATGCAACATGTAATCTTGATTTTTCTTTAAATTTATGTTTTAAATAAAAATAGGCAGAACTTTTTATTCATTTACCCTAAAAAGAATGTTATAATAAAAACAATCTTTAAAATTCCACCAAATATCATAGGAAAGGATTAGACATTATGAACAGACAGAAATTAGTTTTCCTTGTATCTCTGTTATTGATGTTTACCGCTGGCTGTTCCGTTCCTGTTTCATCAGAATCGAAGCCAACGGTTTACTCGGAAGTATCAGAAGAAGAGGCAGCCCAGGCAATTCCGGATGAAGCCTCCCTGGACTCCTTCGATCTGGATGAAATCCCGGAATATTCTGGAGAAGCCTATGTGGAAGTAAATGACAATGTTCCATTCTTCCAGGAATCGGAACTTAGCACCGTTTCCTTTGAGTCTTACAGTCAGCTGGATGATCTGGGAAGATGCGGAACTACCTGTGCCAACGTAGACCCAGACACAATGCCCACAGAGGAACGGGGCAGTATCAGTCAAGTAAAACCAAGTGGGTGGCACACTGTGAAATACGATTTCATCGACGGAAAATACCTCTATAACCGCTGCCATCTCATCGGCTATCAGCTCACTGCTGAGAACGCCAATGAAGAAAATCTTATCACCGGCACCCGTTACATGAATATCGAGGGAATGCTCCCCTTTGAAAATCAAATCGCGGATTATGTAGAAGAGACAGACAATCAGGTACTCTACCGTGCCACACCGATTTTTGAAGAAGATAATCTGGTAGCGGACGGCGTTTTGATGGAAGCCATGTCTGTGGAAGATCAAGGAGAAGGGGTCTGTTTTAACGTTTATGCCTACAACGTTCAACCCGGAGTAGAAATCGATTATGAGACCGGAGAAAGCTCTATAGACGAATCTGCTGTTCCCGCCTCTGAAGAGAAAGACAGTGAAAAAATCACCTACATTTTAAATACAAATACCATGAAATTTCATCTTCCTTCCTGTTCCAGTGTCTCTGAAATGGATTCCCACAATAAAAAGACATTTAGCGGCACCAGGGAGGAGATCATCGAAAAAGGCTATGAGCCCTGCGGGAGATGCCACCCATAAAACCGCTGCATAGCATCTCCCGCAAAATTTTAAGATTGTGATATTTTTTGATTATTTTTCTTTTCGGTACCATCCGTCCCAGACAATCCGTCTGTAATTTTCCTGATCTGTGTCCCCTTCTGTACTGAAACACAGAACTACCGAATCCGATCCAAGATCCACAGCCCTGCGGAAATCTTCAAGCTGTGGATCTCTCATCAAATGATAAAGCAGCCCCGTGGTCACTGCGCCGCTCTCCCCGGAGACGATACGCTCATCAGTAACCGCAGGGTTCCCCAAAATGCGCATGCCATCCGCCGCCACATAATCCGGACAAGAGAAAAAGTAATCTGCGCAATGCCTTAAAATCTCCCAGCCAACCGTACAAACTTCTCCACAGCACAAACCAGCCATGATGGAAGCCAGATCTCCCTCAACTTTATGGAGACTTCCATCTGCTGCCTTCGCTGTCTGAAAAAGGCAGTCCGCCTGATTCGGTTCCACAAGAATTAACTTGGGCATATCTGCGCCATAAAAACTTTGCAAGAATCCGCTGACACCACCTGCCATCGCTCCCACTCCTGCCTGCAGAAAAATATGGCTTGGCCTTACACCTTGCAATTGCTCTGCTGCTTCCAACGCCATCGTCATATATCCCTGCATGATCCAGGAAGGAATTTTTTCATATCCCGGCCAGGCAGTATCCTGTACCAAAAACCATCCGTTTCTATCTGCCTGCTCCTTTGCATACCGCACCGTATCGTCATAATTCAGCTCTGTGATCTCTGCCTTTGCTCCCAAAGACCGGATATTGTCCAGACGCTCCTTCGAAGAACCTTTCGGCAGATACACCACTGCTTTCTGTGAAAGTTTTTTTGCCGCCCAGGCAATCCCCCTTCCCTGGTTCCCGTCAGTCGCTGTCACAAAAGTAAAGCTGTCCGCCTCAATCCCGGAGACTTCCTCCAGACAAATCCCCTTTGCCTCTGCAATTACCTTGGCTACGGCATAACTTCCGCCCAGTCCTTTAAATGCATTCAATCCAAAACGATAGCTCTCATCCTTCACATAAAGTCTAGATATTCCCAACACCTCAGAAAGATTCTTCAATTCCCGAAGCGGCGTAGGAGTGTACTCCTCTAACTGACAGTGAAACGCTCTCACTTTCTGTGCCTCCTCGACACTGAACATCTCACGATAGATACTTGGCTTTTTGTCAGAAGCAAATTTCGTCATCTCAATACATCCCATATCTTCATCCTCCAACTTATATATTTTCGTATCACCTATATGCAGTATATCAATATATCGCTGATAATACAATAAAAAACATGCTTTTATCTCAAAATAAAAATGAAAGCTTTCCCGGCATAAAAGAACACCAGACAATGCTCTTTTCAAGCTTTGTCTGATGTTCGTATGTTTTCTTCTCAATGTCTTACTTTTTCTTCAAGAATTTCTCGGTAAATTCCTGCGCACTGACTGGTTTGCTGTAATAATATCCCTGGCCGTAATCACACTCCAGCTCCTGGATGAACCGATGATTCTCCTCAGTCTCTACTCCTTCCACGACTGTGTCAATTCCCATTCTCTTTGTCACGCGGACGATCTGCTCCATAATCAATTTGACTTTTAGATTTCCCTCCTGTGCCACTTTCATGAGAAATCCCCGATCCAGTTTCAGTTCATCGATCTCCAGATCCGCCAGTGTATTCAGAGACGAATAACCGCTTCCGAAATCATCCATGGAAATCCGGATTCCCTTTTCCTGAAGCTTCCTAAGCCTGATGTTGAGCTCTTCCACATTCTCCAGGGCAAGCCCTTCCAGAATTTCCAGTGTAATCTTCTCCGCAGGTATCCGATATCTCGCAATCAGTTCTTCCAATTTCTCAATATAATCTTCCTCATAGAATAAGAGCTTGGATTGATTCACAGATATACCAACTGGCGATAATCCCTGGTCCATCCATTCCCGAATCTGTCGGCAGGCGCATTCAATCATATACATATCCAGGCGAATACAAAAACCATTCTCCTCAAAAAGAGGGATAAACTGATCCGGAAAAATCATCTTTCCCTCTCCTGTGATCCATCTCACCAAAGCCTCCGCACTCTCCATCTTTCCACTCTTGAGATTCATTTTGGGCTGAAGATAGAGCCGAAACTCCCCGTCAAGAAGAGCCTGTTCCATATGGCTCTCCACATAATTTTGCATAATCTCTTTTTCGTGAAGCTGTTTGTCGTAGAACCAGATTTGATTCTGTATTCTCTCCCTTGAAGTATCCAGCGCAAACATTACCCTCGTCATCATCTGATCAGCTGTGAGATTCTCTCCATCTGCTGCCGCAACTCCACAGTACAGACGAACCTGGTAATTACTGTGTCGTTTCTTGGAAAGTGCTGAAATCTGCTCTATCATCTGAGACAGTCTGTCACGGATCCTCTCCCGGTCCGGACCTCTTAGACACAAATAAAACAAATCCGCCGTATTCCTGCAGAAGAACTCCTCCCTGTCTAAACATTCATCCAAAAGCTGCCTGATCTCACATAAGAGCAGATCCCCTTGCTTTCTTCCAAATATTTCGTTGATAAATTTGAACTGATGAATGTTCAAAGCCGCCACATACAGTCCTCTGCCGGTTCTCAGAGTACCCTCCAGTTCTCTCACAAAAAAGCTGAGATTGTATGCACCTGTGAGAGAATCATGACATGCCTGATACATCAATTCCTGACTGTTTTTGCGCACCAGGCGATATCCATATACCATAAAAAACACAATCAAAAATACTGCTCCCAGACAGACCGCTGCCATTGTCCGTACAATCTGATAGGCTGCCTGATTACTGGTCTGCAGCGTATTGACACAGAATAAATACCATCCGTTAATTCCAATGGGCTCCAGAAAAAACTGATACCTTTTTCCCTCATAGCGAAAATGAGCAAAAACTTCCTCTCCGTTTTCCAGCGATTTTTTCACCTGGCCGCTCACGTCTCCGGATAGATAAGGTCCATCAAAGATGGTGGCCAAATTCTCCTTCACCACAGAACGGGAAGACCGGATCAAGAACTCCCCTTCCTGTCCCAGCAGATGAATATATCCATTGCCTCCCATCACGCCGTTATCATTGAGAATGTCCGTAAAAATTTTAATTTTATTACTGGACAGCAAGGCTCCCTCTACTTGCCCGTCACTGCCGTAAATGGGAATACCATAGGCAAAAACTTTTTCTCCGGTATAGCTTCCAGTAAAAAGCCTGGACATGGACGCTTCCCCTGCCCAGGCTTTGTTGATGACTCTTTGAACTTCTTCTTCCAGAGAAGACACTTCCACCTGCGTGTGTGTCTCCTGATCCAGAACCGCAACCGTCCCTGCCTTATTTTTTGGAAAAAATCCCATTGTCACGAAATCATTTCTCTGATTCGCCTTGCTCAGAATCTGAATAGCTTCTGTCTGATCCGTTGTCCCATTTTCCTCAATCAGAGCCGCCACCGTATCAAGAAGCTGAAAATCCGAAGCCATCTGCTTTTCCAGACGCAATTTATACTCCAAAGCCTCAAATTTCATCTGCCTTCTCACCGCCACGTCCAGCGTTGAACGAAGATAGAACACCAGGCCTGCCACCGTCGCAACAAGCACAAACCCGATTACAACTATGAGGCTAATCGTTCTCCTCACACGTTTTTGCATCATTTTCTCGTCCATAAAGTCTCTCTTTCCTGTCTTTTGCTTCTTATCTGCGTAATCCAATCACATCTTCCTGCTGTCAACAATATGGCTCAATTATAAAACGGCTGTATTTTCGTGTAAAGGCAAAAAACTATTCTGGAAAAAGTTATACAAGCGCATGGAGATTTTTCAGCGAAAGATCCAGAATCGGAGCAGAGTGAGTCAAGGCACCGCTGGATATATAGTCCACTCCGATATTTACCAGCTGCTCTACATTCTCCCGTGTCACATTTCCGGAACACTCCGTCTTGGCACGTCCGTCAATGTACTGCACTGCCTCTTTCATTTCCTCTATGGTCATATTGTCAAGCATAATGATGTCAGCACCTGCTTCCACCGCTTCCTTCACCATATCCATATTCTCGGTCTCCACCTCGATTTTGCGGACAAAAGGAGCATACTCTCTGGCCATCTCCACTGCTTTTTTCACACTGCCTGCTGCTCCGATATGATTATCTTTCAGTAAAATTCCGTCTGAAAGATTGTAGCGATGATTATAGCCGCCGCCCACTCTCACTGCATATTTTTCAAAAATTCTCATATTCGGTGTCGTCTTACGGGTATCCAGAAGCTTCGTCTTCGTTCCTTTCAGAAGATCTGCCATCTTTCTGGTATAAGTGGCAATTCCACTCATTCTCTGTAAATAATTCAGAGCAGTCCTCTCACCGGAGAGGAGAACACGGATATCCCCTTTTACTATTCCCAGAATCTGGCTCCTTGAGACAAATTCTCCATCCTCCACATAAAATTCCGCTATTGTATGAGGATCCAGAAGGGTAAAGACTCTCTCAAACACTTTCAGTCCGGCAATCACGCCATCCTGTTTGCACATGAGGGCCACCTCTCCCGCTTTTCTCTCACGCATCACCGCATTGGTAGTGATATCCTCGCTGGTAATGTCTTCCTCCAATGCCTGCATAATCAATTTATCCGCCTTTACTTTCATGGTAATCTCATTCATTGCGCTTTTTTCACCCTTTCTATTTCTTCAAGCACTTCGTGACGATACACCGCTGCCAGATTATCCTTCTGTTCCTGAATCTTCGCCCCCGTCTCCTCTGCCAGGCTTCTGATCTCTTCCCGGGAAATCCGGGCATCCTCCCACTTCCCGGTCAGATCCAAAGCCGCGCGTTTTGCAAAGACCAGACTCTCCAGCAGAGAATTGCTGGCCAGACGGTTCGCCCCGTGTACTCCATTGCAGCTGGTCTCTCCCGCTGCATAGAGATGTTCCATTGTAGTCTTGCTGTACCGGTCCACATGAATTCCTCCCATGAAATAATGCTGAGCGGGTACCACCGGAATCCATTCTTTTGTCACATCATACCCTTCCTGAAGACATCTCTCATAGATATGGGGAAAATGCCGCAGAATGACATCTTTTCCAAGTACTGTCATATCCAGCCACACATACGGCTTACCATCTTTCTCCATTTGCTTGTGAATCTCCTGGGTGAGAAGATCTCTGGGAAGCACCTCGTTCGCAAAGCGCTTTCCATCTGCCCCGTAGAGCTTCGCTCCTTCTCCTCTGACAGATTCCGAGATGAGAAAACGCCTTCCCGGCTTTTTGGAATACAGCGTTGTGGGATGAATCTGAATATAATCAATATGTTCCAGCTGAATGTGATGTCTCAGAGCAATCGCAAGGGCATCTCCGGTCAGGTGCGGGTAATTCGTGGAATTTGTGTACAGTCCTCCGATTCCGCCGCTGGCCAAAATCGTGTAATCTGCCTCCAGACTAAGAAGTGTTCCATTCCCTTGTTCAGCTACCACACCATAGCACTGGTTATTCTCCTCCAGAATATCCAGCATCGTAACGTGATCCAGAATTGTCACATTGGGCAGCTTCTCCACCGCAGCCAGAAGTTTGCTGGTAATCTCTTCTCCTGTGATATCTTCATGAAACAGAATCCTTGGTTTTGAATGGCATCCTTCCCTTGTGTAATCCAGTTCTCCGTCTTTTCTGGCAAATTCCACGCCATAGCTGATCAACTCATTGATCACTTCCCGGGATGAGCGGATCATAATCTCCACAGACTCTCTGCGGTTCTCATAATGTCCCGCCTTCAGCGTATCTTCCATGAAACTGTCAAAATCATTTTCATCTCTCTGTACACAGATTCCTCCCTGCGCCAGGAAAGAATCGCTATGACGGACCTCATCCTTGGTAATCATCAGAACCTGTTTGTCCCTTGGAAGGTGCAGTGCCGCGAACAGTCCGCTGGCTCCGGTCCCTACAATCAAAACATCTGTCTTTATTTCTTTCATTTTACAACACTTCCCCTCATTTTGCCAGCTCCAACATTTTCTCAAGAGCTTTATCTGCCTTCTTTCGGATTTCATCAGAAATCAGAACCTCGTTACTCTCATTTTTCAGACAGTCCAAAACTTTTTCCAACGTCACTTTTTTCATGTCTGCACAGCACTGGCAATCCTGTACCGGATAGAAGCACTTATCCGGATTTTGTTTTCTCAGTTCATAAGTGACTCCCATCTCTGTGCCGATCAGAAATTCCCGGGCGTTTGAATCTTTTACCCGGGCAATAATCCCGGAAGTACTTCCCACATAGTCTGCCAGCTCCACCACTTCTCTGGAACATTCCGGATGTACATAAAATTCTGCCTGCGGATGTGCTTCCTTGGCTTTCTTCACCTGATCCACTGTAATCAGATGGTGCACCGGACAATAACCATCATTGAGAATCACTTCCTTCTCCGGCACCTGATCTGCCACATAACTTCCCAGATGACGGTCCGGAATGAAGAAAATTCTCTTGTTCGGCAGTGCTTTGACCACTTTCACCGCATTCGCCGAAGTCACGCACACATCCGAACAAGTCTTCAGCTCGGCTGTGGAATTAATATAACAGACTACCGCGAGATCCTCGTAAGCCTTACGCATCCTGTGAACAGTTTCCACATCTGCCATGTGTGCCATCGCGCAGTCGGCGGTCGGATCCGGCAGCAGCACCTTCTTGTCCGGGTTGAGAATCTTCGCACTTTCTCCCATAAAAGCAACTCCGGCAAACACGATGATATCCGCGTCTGTCTCTTTTGCTTTCTTGCTCAGATAAAAAGAATCTCCTATATAATCCGCACATTCCTGAACTTCATCCGGCACATAATAATGGGCCAGAATCACTGCGTTCTTTTCTTTTTTTAATGTCTGTATTTCTTCTCTCACTGTACTCATCTTATTTTCCCCCATAGGTTATTTCTTCCGAATTATACATCTATACTTTACATATGACAAGTCAGTTACTGAAATTTGTACGAGAAAAACAACAAAAACACAATCTTATGTCGAGGGGAATGTATATTGACAAAACGAAAAGACGGTGTTATTTTAAAGGAAATTATCAGAAGGAGGCAAAATCAAAAATGAATCGCAGAACAATCAAATCCTTGATTCAAGGGTTCATTTTATGTCTTTTTCTTCTGATCAGTCTGCCTCTGAATGACTGGACATCTCTGGAAGAAGCAGTTAGCCAGAATTTTACCGTCTCTGACACAGAAGAGGCCGGGCAGCCCTCACAGTATATCACCGAGAACCCGGATGATACCTTACTGGCCCAGGCTTATGCTCCTGTTACGGGAAATCTGACTTTAGAGTTGCGGTATCGGCCTATCTCCTTCCGGCTTTTTGTCATGTGCACATTTGCCACAGGTTTTTTATTCAGAGCAGTTCTTTTTCTACCTGAGAAAGAGCGCTATTTTGCGTGCCTTCAGGTCTCTCTTTTCTATCCCGCACGTTTTCTGTGCGACTTGTCTGTCAGACATAAAAAAGACGGAAAACAACGCCTTTGCGCTGTCTGATATCCTTGGATACATATCCCTGTGAATTGGATAAAATAGAATTATTATTTTGTGCTAGGAGTATCAAGAAAATGATTATCAAGAAGTTAAAAAGTCAACCGCCTGGACGTTTGATTACGCTGGGATTTTTGGCGGTTATCTTAATTGGAACTTTATTGCTTCTCCTGCCGGTCTCTGTGAAACCACAGGCAGATGTTACCTTTATTGACGCCCTTTTCACTTCCACAAGCGCAGTCTGTGTAACAGGTCTGATCGCCATTGACACGGCGGACCATTTCACTGTTTTTGGTCAGGCTATGGTTGCGCTTCTGATACAAATTGGCGGTCTGGGAGTGACCTCCGTCGGCGTCGGCCTGATTATTGCCGCCGGCAAAAAAGTCAGCATCAAGAGCCGTATCCTGGTGAGAGAAGCTTTGAACGTGGACAGTACGCAAGGAATGGTGAAACTGGTCAAAGCCATCCTCACCATGACTTTACTGTTCGAAACCGCAGGTGCTATTTTAAGTTTTCTGGTATTCAGCCAGGATTACTCACCTTTGCACGCCCTTGGAATCAGTGTCTTCCATTCCATCGCCGCATTCAACAACTCTGGTTTCGATATCCTCGGAGGACTGCAGAATTTAATTCCCTATCAGCAGAATGTCCTGCTGAATCTGACCACCTGTGGTCTGATTATCTTTGGAGGTCTCGGTTTTCTGGTAATTCTGGATATCGGAAAGCACCGCCGGTTCCGGAAGCTGACCTTCCACTCAAAGATTGTGATCGTCACCACACTTGTGCTGATCGCAGTGGGAACTATTTTGCTGAAAGCCACTGAACCGATTTCCTGGCTGGGTGCCTTTTTCCACAGTGTATCTGCCAGAACCGCAGGTTTTTCCACCTACGCCATCGGAGATTTCACAAACGCAGGTTTGTTCGTCCTCTGCATCCTGATGTTCATCGGAGCATCCCCGGGATCCACCGGAGGCGGTATCAAGACCAGTACCTTCTTCGTCTTGTTCCAGTCCGCCAAAAGTATGTTTTCCAAGAAACCTGCCGGTGCTTTTCACCGCAGTATCGCAAAGGAAAACATCGCAAAGTCATATATGATCATGATGCTTTCTCTCGCAGTGGTCTGCATCGGAACTTTTCTGATGTGCGTACTGGAGCCTGACTGTACTTTCATACAGCTCATGTTTGAAGTTGTCTCGGCTTTCGGCACAGTAGGACTTTCCACAGGAATCACTCCCACACTGAGTGTCGCAGGCAAGCTGGTGATTATTGTCATCATGTTTATCGGACGGCTGGGTGCTTTTACTCTGCTGTCTATGTGGATCGATCATCCGGAACCAAACATCCGTTATTCACAGGAATCAATCTCAATTGGTTAATTACAGAACCAGAAAGGAACTCATATGTATTCATTTGGAATTAATCGCAAAGAAAAAAATACTGCTCCCAAGGAAGCTACTTCCTTCGGAATCATCGGACTTGGACGTTTTGGCAGCGCTTTGGCCATGACACTGGCAGAAGCCGGAAAAGAAGTGATTGTCATTGACAGTCATGAGAATAAAGTAAAAGAAGCTCGTCAGTACACAGAGTATGCTTTTATCTGTGACGATCTGACAACAGAGACACTGACTGAGACCGGCATCCAGAACTGCGATGTGGTAGTGGTCTGTATCGGCGAAAAAATTGATGCCAGCATCCTGACCACCATGCGTGTCGTAGAACTTGGTGTCCCAAAAGTCATCTCAAAAGCAATCAGTCTGGAACACGGAGCCGTATTGAAGAAGCTGGGCGCGGATGTGGTATATCCGGAAAGGGATATGGCGCTGCGTCTTGGGAAACGTCTGGTATCCAGAAACTTCCTGGATTACGTCTCCCTGGACAACAGTATCGAAATCCGTCAGATCAAAGTGACAGACCGCTGTGTGAACGCCAGCATTGAAGAACTGCAGATCCGTCCCAAATATAACCTGAATATCATCGCCATCGAGAGCAACGGCCACACAAATATCGAGGTATCTCCCCAGTACCGCTTCAGCGAAGGGGATGTGATCGTTGTCATCGGAAAGATCAACAACATTGATCGCTTTGAACAAAATTTATAAACTGAAGGAGAAAATTTATGGAAATCTCATTTTCCTATTTCTGGCAGCAATTGCTCTCTAATCCGGCATTGTTCGTCACTATTCTACTGACTCTGGGAGTCATCTTTGTCAATGGATGGACCGATGCTCCGAATGCAATTGCCACCTGTGTCTCCACCAGATGTCTGGGCGTTAAAAAAGCCATCTGGATGAGCGCAGTCTTTAACTTTCTGGGTGTCTTCATTATGACACAGATTAACAGTTCCGTAGCCTCCACCATCAGTAATATGGTAGACTTCGGAACAGATACCCGAAGCGCACTGATCGCCCTGTGCGCGGCACTGTTTTCCATTGTCATCTACAGCGTAACCGCATCCGTTTTTGGAATTCCCACCAGTGAGAGCCACAGTCTGATCGCAGGTCTCACCGGATCCGCCATCGCAATCCAAGGCGGAATCGACGGCGTAAATATGGACGAGTGGGTGAAAGTACTCTATGGACTTGTACTGAGCCTGATTCTCGGTTTTCTCACCGGATGGGCCGTGTGTAAAATTATCACCCTGATCTGTCAGGGAATGGACCGGAGAAAGACAAATTTCTTTTTCAAAAACGCTCAGATCTTTGGAGCTGCTGCCATGAGCTTCATGCACGGTGCCCAGGACGGACAGAAATTTATCGGTGTGCTCTTTCTGGCCATAGCCTTTTCCAACGGCCAGAATAATGTGACCGGAATGGTGATTCCCATCTGGCTGATGCTGCTCTGCAGTTTTGTGATGGGATCCGGCACCAGCGTGGGAGGAGAAAAAATCATCAAGTCTGTCGGCATGGATATGGTAAAACTTGAAAAATATCAGGGATTCTCTGCCGACCTTGCCGGCGCTCTGTGTCTGCTCTACTCCAGCGTTTTTGGAATCCCCGTATCCACCACCCACACGAAGACCAGTGCTATCATGGGTGTGGGTGCGGTGAAACGTCTGTCCGCCATCAATTTTAATATTGTAAAAGACATGATGCTCACATGGGTATTCACTTTTCCAGGCTGTGGCCTGATCAGCTTCATCATGGCCAAGATTTTTATGAATATCTTTTAATTTAGTTAAAGAAAGGAACGACTTGATTCTATGTCCAAAAAACAAGATGCTTTTTATTTCCAGAACTTTATAGAGTGTGCAGAGGCTGCCTGCAGCGCAGCCAAGCTTTTGAAAAAGACTCTGAATGATTTTCATATCGAAAAAATTTCTGACAGAATCTCAGAAATTCACCAGATCGAACACAGTGCGGACGAGAAAAAACACCTGATTGTGGATAAATTGGCCAAAGCCTTCATTGCGCCCATCGAGAGAGAAGATATCGTCGCACTCAGTCAGAATATTGACGACATCACTGATAAGATCGAAGATGTGCTCATCCGCATCTACATTAATCACATTGAAGAAATTCAGCCTGACGCGATCTCCCTGATGGAAGTTGTTCTGAAATGCTGTGAAGAAGTGCGGAATCTTCTGGAAGATTTCGCCGATTTTAAACACTCCAAAACCCTCAAAGATCACATTATCCGCATCAATGCACTGGAGGAAGAAGCCGACCAGCTGTTTATCTCCAGTATGCACAAGCTCCATGCGAATGCGGACAAAAATCCACTGCACATTATCGCCTGGCGGGAGATCTACGAGTATCTCGAGAAGTGTTCCGATGCCTGTGAACATGTAGCTGATCTGGTAGAAAGTGTTGTGATGAAAAATTCTTAATACCGCATATTCCAGAAACAAAAATGCCACGCTTCCGAAAAATCCGGATTCGTGGCGTTTTTTCAGTCTTATTCAGTTTCCAGCTTTCTTACCATCTCTTCTGACCGCTCCCAGTGCACCTTCGCCAGCTCCGATACCTTTGCCTCATCCCGGTTTTCTAG
>ERZ1643247.227-NODE-227-length-73599-cov-9.910217_pt1 | contig 73599 bp, 57 predicted proteins | sample MGYA00579264_ERZ1643247 | MGnify/ENA primary metagenome ERZ1643247 (study PRJEB29033, sample SAMEA4952262) | chicken gut metagenome | biome: Broiler Chicken; feature: Gastrointestinal Tract; material: Caecum | place: Ireland | collected 2018 | study: Broiler... | reverse complement strand
CGGGCAACGAGCCAAGCGGACATGCTTGCATGTCCATTTGGCGACTGCCGCGAGAGTCAAATACCCCGCAGCTTGCTGCGGGGTATTTGACTTCTTTGCGGTGAGAATGATAAAATGGAAAAAACAGACCGGACATGCATGAAAGGGGAGAAAGGAATGGAGAATTCCAGAGAAATTCTGCAAAATGTAATCGGGCAGGTCAGGCAGGTGGTTGTGGGAAAAGAAGCCTGCGTGGAGAAGATCATGATGGCGATGCTTGCCAACGGCCATGTCCTGATGGAAGATATCCCGGGTGTGGGAAAGACGACCATGGCGGTGGCGTTTGCCAGGGCGCTTGGGCTGGAGGCAAGGAGGATGCAGTTTACGTCGGATGTGCTTCCGTCGGATATTACGGGCTTTTCCGTATATCGGAAAGATCTGCAAAGTTTTGTCTATCAGCCGGGCGCGGTTTTCTGCAATCTGTTTCTGGCGGATGAGATCAACCGTACTTCGCCGAAGACTCAGTCCGCCCTTCTGGAAGTCATGGAAGAGCGGCAGGTGACCGTGGAGGGTGTCACCCGTCAGGTACCGAAGCCGTTTATGGTGATCGCGACACAGAATCCATCCGGTTCTGCGGGCACGCAGATGCTGCCGGAGTCTCAGATGGACCGGTTTCTGATCTGTCTGAGCATGGGCTATCCGGAGCTGTCGGATGAGATCGCGATCCTGAAAGGGAGAAACGCCGGAAATCCGCTGGAAGATATCGTTCCGGCGGCGGATGTTCCCACTTTGCTTCAGATGCAGACGGAGGCGGAGCAGGTGTTTGTGCATGATGTGCTCTATGAGTACGCGGCAAAGCTGGTGCGGGCGACGCGGGTGCATCCGATGGCGGAACTGGGCATGAGTCCGCGGGGCGGCCTGGCGCTGATGCGTATGATGAAAGCGTCGGCGTATCTGAAAGGGAGAAATTACGTGACGCCGAAAGATACGGAGCAGGTGTTTGCGGATGTGGGAGTGCACAGGATCCGTCTCAATGCCAGAGCGCGGGCGGGACATGTGACCAGCCGTCAGATCCTGGAGGAGGTTCTCACCCAGGTGCCGCGGCCGGTGCCGGCAAAGCGTTGATGCAGCAGAATAGTTGCATGAGACATGGCGGGAGAGGAATGTTATGATTCGAGCAGTCATTTATTTTTGTCTGATACTGGCTTTGCTGGGCGGTTATATCATGTTCAACGGAGCGGTGCTGCTGGTGTTTGCCTGCTTTCTGACGCTGCTTGCGGTTGTTCTGGTTGGGACATTGCTGTGGCAGAAGCGCCGGTGCAGGATGGAAGCGGTGCAGGGAAACGATGTGGCGGAGCTTGGGGAGACTGCGGCTGCACGTTTTCGCTTGGTCAATGACGGAATCCTGCCCGCGGCGCAGATGGTGATCCGTTATCAGGTATATGAGTGCCGGACGCCGTCGAAAAAAGAGAAAAAGAAGATCCGGCTTCAGATGAAAGGCCGGTCAGAACAGTATTTTGACTGCCGGGTACCGTCGGATCACAGTGGGGTTTCCGTTGTTCGAATCAAAAAGATCCGCCTGTACGATTTCCTTCGGATTTTTTCCTGTCATCTGCCGGTTCCCGGGAGACAGGAGATCAGTGTCCTGCCGTCCCTGCATCAGGCGGAGCTGACGGTGACGCCACGGTCGGGCAGAGAGGAAATGGAGGAGGAGACGGACGATACGCAGAAAGGCGACGATCCCTCCGTCATCTATCAGATCCGGGAATATCAGCCGGGGGATTCGATGCAGAGGATCCACTGGAAACTGAGCGCGCGTACGGATCAGTGGATGGTCAAAGAATTCGGCAGGACGAAGGAGCGCACAGCGGTGCTTTTGTGGCTGGATCTCCGATCGGAGAAGGAGACGGCTGAGCTCCTGGACAGGTTCCGAGAGGCAGCGGCATGTCTGATGGATACATTTTTGAAGCGGGAGATCGGCTGTGAGATTGTCTGGAAATACCGAGGACAGGAGCAGCGGTTTACGATTGCTTCGGAGGAGGATATGTACCAGGCGCTGCGCGCACTGGTGCGGACAGGATTTGAGCGGAATCTGGAAAGAGCGAACACGGCGCGCAATTCTGGAAAAGCGAATGCGGCACGAAAGCAGGACAGGACAGACACGATGCAGAATTCGGAATGGCAGCCGGTAATCCGGCAAGGGTGGCGGATGCTGCGTCTGAGTGTGGATGGAAAACTCTGGGATATGGAACGGTGCGCAGCCGGATTTCCCGGCGCCGGGTCCGGCGGCGAGGAATGGGAGAGCGTGAGGATTGAGTTGTAACAGGGGGTGCTTATGTTTTTTATCATCTATTATCTGATGGGAATCCTGGGCACCGTTCGGATGCTGTGGGAAACTTTTTTTCAGGAGGCGGATTTTGCTGTTTTTCTGAATGAAACGGTGTGGATCAGTCTGCTGTTTGTTTTCTGTCACTGGGTAATCCGAAGATGGAAAGGGAGCAGATGGATCCTGTTCTGTCTTCCGGCAGTGTTGGTGCTGATGGGGCGGGGTGTATTTGCACTGACAGAGAGAATCGGAGGGACAGCCGCGCTGAGCAGTGGATTCGAAATATTGTATCGATCCATCCATATCACTTCCTGGAATCATTTTTATCCGGGCGATCTTATGAGCCGTTACGTGCTGCGTTGGGACACGTCTGACTATCTGGCGTTTGGTATTGTCCTGGCGATATTTGCGCTGCTGCTGTATCTTGCGGCGGTGGTGAAAGGCAGCCGGATGGGCGTGGTGTTCCTGCTGGCTTTGCCGTTGGCGGCGGTGCTGGCAGTGGGAGAGACCCCGTCGCTTTTGGCGATGAGCCTGGTAGTTTTCTGCTGTATCGGGATTTTTGCCGGAAACAGAGCCTACCCTTTGAGGGCGCTTGGAGCGACGGCGGCAGGATTGGTTCTGCTCGGGGTCAGCTGTGTGCTGGTGCTCCCCGGGAGCGGACAGATGGAGGAGAGAAAACTGGAAACCCGTCAGTGGGTGCGGGAGACGTTTACGTTTACAGATTTTCCGGCGCAATCGGTGATCACCCTGCCGAACTTCCCGGGGCTTTCGGAGAATCCGGGAGAGTTGACCAATGAAGACAACATCCGTTACACCGGAAACCAGGTGGCGGAAGTCGTTACGTGGAACCAGCCGGAGGAAACCGTTTATCTGAGAAACTATTATGGATCGGAGTATACGGGACATGGCTGGGATGCGCGGGAGACGGAGGAAGAGGACGCATTTGCTGCCGCGGAGTATCTGGAGGAAATACGCGGGGAAACCATTCAGCAGGAAATGGAGATCAGTCTGTATTATCCGGAGAATGGAAGTTATGTTCCGTATTTCTCGGACCTGAGCTGGCAGAGTGAACCGGCAGGGCTCAGTCCTACGACCGGGTATCGTTATTTTCCGAGGGAACGTTATCTGGAGCTGATGGGACAGGCTTCACAGTCAGAGCGGGAAGATGCATGGAGGGGCAATGACGTTTCCATCCGGGAGGATGAATATCTTCAGTGGCCGGAAGAACTGCGCAGTCTGAAACAGATCTGCGATGAGAATCCCATGGAGGATATCGGTGAAATCCGTCAGTTTATCGTATCATGGCTGGCGCAGAACTGCAGTTACAATCTGCAGGTGGGACGATTTCCGGAGGATGAGGATCCGATCGAATACTTTCTGTTTGAGCGAAAGGAAGGATACTGCCAGCATTTTGCCAGCGCGGCGGTGATGATGTTCCGGATGTACGGGGTGCCGGCGCGCTATGCGACGGGGCTGGCGGTTCAGGCGCATCTGTTTGAAAATAACGGGGCAGCCTGGACGGCGCATCCCACGGACCGCAGCGCTCATGCCTGGGTGGAAATCTATCAGCCGGACTGCGGATGGATTCCGGTGGAGGTGACGCCGGGCGGCGCAGTGCGGGACGATGCGGGAACGGAAGCTGCGCTGCAGGAAGAGCTTCCGGTGGAGAACCAGCAAACGGAACCGACGGCTGCGGCAACTCCTACGTCGGAGGCAATGGAAACTTCCGAAACACCGACGCCCACGGCGACGGATACGCCGGAGCAGACAGGAGAGCCTGGCGGCGTGGGAGAAAACGGGGCACCTTCCTTTCTGGATTCGGAGGCATTTCAGACAATCCTGAACGTGGCGAAGGTTCTTGCAGCAGTTCTTTGTGTGGCAGGCGCTGTGGTTTTATTACTTGCAGCAAGGCGCGGATTTTTGCTGGCGGCGCGCAGAAAAAAGGGCGTGACAGGGATTTTCTGTGATCTGTTGAAAGTGCTGCAGAAAGGCGGTCTTCCGTCGGATACAGACTGGCTGGCGGACGATTTTGTACAGAATGTCTGCCGGAGGTTTCCGTGGATGGAGGAAGAAAGTTTTCAGGCAGCGATGGATCTTGTGACAGAGACTGCTTTCGGAGAAAAACGGGAAACGAAAAAGGAAAGAGAACGGATGCGGAAGCTTTATCTGAGAAGCTGCAGAGAAATCTGCGGTCAGATGGGAAGAATGGAAGCATTCAGGTTCCGTGTGTGGGACGGGTATTTTTGAGAACATAGCAGAAAGCCCCGTGTATCTGAAAATTTATTTCTATGATTTTCAGATACACGGGGCTTTTTCAGTGTTTGTGCCTTTTCGAAAAGCGGGCAGATGAATTTGCCGGTTATTTCGCGGGCGATTCACCGGAAGAAACGGGCGCATCTTTTTTGCCGAACTTTTCCTGTTCCTCGTCAAAAGCATCGTCGATCATGGCGAGGTAGTCGTTTTCACGCCTTTTTTTGCGGGGGATAAAGCGTGAAGCAAAACGGTTTTTTCCGCGGTTTTTCACATAGAAGAATCCGATCACAGAAAAGATAAAGGCGCCGATAAAGTTGACCAGAAGATCCTCCATGGTATCCAGAAGTCCGATGTCCAGATAGCCGCCAAGTCCCAGTTCCTGTCCGTTGACTACGGTGGAAGTGATATCGTGGATGGCGTACGGACGGTTGCCTCCGGCGGGGTCCAGGGTGACGGAACTGATGGAATGGATGATGGTATCTTTCTGCATGTCCAGTCCGAAAAACACATCCATGCCGCATTCAAAGAATTCCCAAATGACACCGATGGTCATGGAGAAACAAAAAGCCACGAGGGCAAGGAAGAAGGGGGATAACTTCATTGCCACCCGTTCGTCATCGTTCAGCAGGACTACCATGGAAAAACCGATGGCTGCGGCAAGGAATCCGTTCAACGTATGCAGGATAGTATCCCAGAAGGGAATAAAAATATAAAATTCACTGATCTCTCCCAGGATTTCCGCGGAAAAGATAAAAAGAAGAACAATGATCTCCAGGGTTGTCGGCAGTTCTATCTTGAAATTGACCTGGATAAAGCTGGGGATGAAGAGCAGAAGCAGAGTCAGGATACAGAGAAATACATTCTCATAATTCTGATTCATGATCTGACGGATCATCACAAGAATGACCAGCGCACGGAGGACAATATACACGGCAAAAGAGCTTTTGTGCTGACGAAGCTCCATTTTTACAGCCTTCCACATATTCTGCCGCCTTGCCGGTTCTTTGTTCTGTTCGTGTTTTCGTTTTTTCAATGGAACTTACCTCCTGTGAGTTTATGTAGGGTAATCTTTGCGTATGGCTATCATTATAATACATAAATGCGAAATCCACCAGCAGATAATGAAAAAAATATATTTTGGGGTATTGTATACAATTTAGTACAAGATAGGGCTTGAAAATCGAAAAAGGATTGAATATAATAGGGTTTGTGATTGTTAAGAAAATAACTGACAACAATGCAAAACAACAGATTCATAATCTAACAGGAGGAATTTTTTATGCAGCAGTTTGAACAGTGGGCAGACTTCAAAGGCAAACTCTGGAAAGAGGAAGTCAATGTGCGTGACTTTATCCAGCACAACTATACACAGTATGAAGGAGATGAATCCTTCCTGGCAGGACCTACAGAGGCAACCAATAAACTGTGGGGAGAGCTTCAGAAGCTTCAGAAAGAAGAGCGCGCTAAAGGCGGCGTTCTGGATATGGAGACAGAAGTTGTTTCCGGCCTGACAGCATACGGTCCGGGATATATCAATGAAGAGATGAAAGATCTGGAGCAGATTGTCGGACTGCAGACAGACAAGCCTCTGAAAAGAGCATTCATGCCTTACGGCGGAATCAAGATGGCAGAGCAGGCTTGTACCACTTACGGATATACTCCAAGCCCGAAGCTGCATGAGATTTTTACCAAATATCATAAAACACATAACCAGGCAGTATTTGATGTATATACTCCTGAAATGAAGAAAGCGCGTCACAACAAGATCATCACAGGTCTTCCGGATACTTACGGAAGAGGACGTATCGTAGGCGACTACCGCCGTGTAGCTCTTTACGGTATTGATTACCTGATCGAGAAGAAAGAGTCTGATTTCATCGAGTTCGAAAGACATGGAATGAAGGGAACCGATTTCCGTCTTCGCGAGGAGATCGCAGATCAGATCCGTGCGCTGAAAGAAATGAAAGAAATGGCAGCGGTATACGGATACGACATCTCCAAACCGGCTACCAATGCAAAAGAGGCTGTTCAGTGGCTGTACTTCGGATACCTGGCAGCGATCAAAACCCAGAACGGAGCAGCGATGAGCGTTGGCCGTATCTCCACCTTCCTTGATATCTATATCCAGAGAGATATGGAGAAGGGAATCCTGACCGAGGAGCAGGCACAGGAGCTGATCGACCACATCGTTATGAAATTCAGAATGGTAAAATTCGCAAGAATCCCGTCCTACAACGAGCTGTTCTCCGGAGACCCGGTATGGGCAACTCTTGAGATGGCTGGTATCGGCATGGACGGACGCCATATGGTAACCAAGAACGATTATCGTTTCCTGCATACACTGGAGAACATGGGACCGTCTCCGGAACCGAACCTGACTGTTCTGTATTCTTCTCATCTGCCGGAGAACTTCAAGAAATATGCAGCATATATTTCTGTTACAACAAGTTCCATCCAGTACGAGAACGATGATGTAATGCGTCCGGTATGGGGCGATGACTATTCTATCTGCTGCTGTGTATCCGCTACTCAGACAGGTAAAGAGATCCAGTTCTTCGGAGCTCGTGCGAACCTTGCAAAATGCCTTCTGTACGCGATCAACGGCGGTGTTGACTGCAAGTCCAAACAGCAGGTAGGACCGGCATACGCGCCGATCACTTCCGAGTATCTGGACTACGATGAAGTAATGGAAAAATACGATGCGATGATGGAATGGCTGTCCAAGCTGTACGTTGATACACTGAACATGATCCATTATATGCATGACAAATACTACTACGAGGCAGCTGAGATGGCTCTGATCGATACCAACGTAAGACGTACCTTCGCTACCGGTATCGCTGGATTCTCTCACGTTGTAGACTCCCTGAGCGCGATCAAATACGCAAAGGTAAAAGTGATCCGCGATGAAGACGGAATGGCTGTTGATTTCGAGACAGAGGGTGACTTCCCGAGATACGGAAACGATGATGACCGTGCAGACGAGATCGCAGTATGGCTGCTGAGAACTTTCATGAGCAAGCTGAAAAAATGCCATACCTACAGAGATTCTGAGCCGACCACTTCCATCCTTACCATTACATCCAACGTTGTATATGGTAAAGCTACCGGTTCTCTGCCGGATGGAAGAAAAGCAGGCGAACCTCTGGCACCTGGTGCAAACCCGTCCTACGGCGCAGAGAAGAACGGCCTTCTGGCATCTCTGAACTCTGTTGCGAAGCTGCCGTATGAGCAGGCTCTGGACGGAATCTCCAACACCCAGACCATCAGCCCTGGAGCGCTGGGACATGATGACGCTGAGCGTACCAACAATCTGGTTCACGTACTGGACGGATACTTCGATCAGGGTGCACATCACCTGAACGTAAACGTATTCGGTACAGAGAAACTGATCGACGCTATGGAGCATCCGGAGAAAGAAGAGTATGCAAACTTCACCATCCGTGTATCCGGTTATGCGGTGAAATTCATCGACCTGACCCGTGAGCAGCAGCTGGATGTTATCGCGAGAACATGCCACGCTTCCATGTAATCGGCAGGAAGAAGTCAAATACCCCGCAGCAATAAGCTGTGAAATACGGTTCCGCCGGAAGTTTCCGGCGGGACAGTAGACAAAATATCATAATACTTACAGACAGCCAGGGCGGAGGTTCCGCGCTGGCTGTCTGTGACTTGGGACATGCCTGAAAACGGGTATGTGAATCATGGAATGGAGGTTTAAAGATGTCGGAAAACTCAAATCAGCCGGTTATGGGCCGGGTATATTCACTGGAGAGCTTCGGCTCTGTGGACGGGCCGGGTGTCCGGTTTGTCATTTTCCTGCAGGGATGCGCGATGCGCTGCAAATTCTGCCACAATGCGGACAGCTGGGATATGCAGAAAGGCGATCTGTATTCCTCGGACGAGCTGCTGAAGAAAGCGCTGCGGTTCCGTTCTTACTGGGCGGAGAAAGGCGGGATTACGATCAGCGGCGGAGAACCGCTGCTGCAGATGGACTTTCTGCTGGATTTCTGCAAGAAGGCAAAGGCAGAGGGAGTGGATATCACCATTGACTCCAGCGGAAATCCGTTTACGCGGAAAGAGCCGTTTTTCTCCAAATTCCAGGAACTGATGAACTATGTGGATCTGTTCCTGCTGGATATCAAGGAGATCGACGACGAGACCCATAAGGATCTCACCGGATGTTCCAATGGAAATATTCTGGAGATGGCGCAGTATCTCTCGGAGATCGGCAAACCGGTATGGATCCGTCATGTGCTGGTGCCGGAGTACAGCGATAAGGATGAAGATCTGAAGAAGCTGGATGCGTTTATCAAAACGCTGAAGAACGTGGAGCGGGTGGAGGTGCTTCCTTACCATACGCTTGGGGTCTTCAAGTGGCAGGAGCTGGGACTGGATTATCCGCTGGAGGGGATCAATCCGCCGTCGAAGGAGCGGATCGCCAATGCCAATGAACTTCTTCACACCGCAGACTATAAGAAATATCTGGGGTGAGTGGGGACGAACCCCACCGGAGCCGGGACGCCCGGGGAAGCGGCAGATGCCGCGCACCCGCTGACGCCCCGCCCGCATCCTGCCAGACGCTCCCGGAGGTGTCCTGCGCGGTGTCGGTGCAGCGGGCGGCTGCGGAACACGGGGAATTTCTAAACGGCCAGAAAGCCCTCCGAACAGGTGCCGGAGCGATTCATCAGGAATGCCTTATGCATTCCCGATTCAGCGCTCCTCAGGCTCGGAGCTGCATCCCGGCTTTCAGCAGCCGGAGCTGTTCCGGTATGTGAAAGAGCGTGGAATCGTGCCCATTGGCTACTGTCCCATCGGCTCCCCGTCGAGACCGGAGAGAGATCGGACGGCGGAGGATGTGGCGGATACGCAGATGCCGGAGATTGTAGAAATTGCGAAGGCTCATGGGGTACATCCAGCGATCATCTGTATCAAATGGGCGGTACAGAACGGACAGATCCCCATTCCGTTTTCTGTCAAGCTCTCTGGCCGGGTGCGGACGGATGGGAAGACCTGTGGGATATGGGCAGCTGATCCGTCTTACGGTTGTTGCCGTTTTAATCGTCCTTTATGATCAGTCATCGCCCACCGGCTCTCAACAATCTTGAGTAACACAGGCATTGCCTGTTATTATTAAATGAAAAAGGCGCTTTCGCAGAACGTTCTCATGCGAAAGTGCTTTTTTGGTAACCGTTCATCTGGCTGAATGGTTCCCTTTTTTGATGGAGTTTGGCTGCGCCGAGATTGCAACAACTGCAAAAATACGATATGATTAATCTGTACAATCGGGAAAGTGAATGTGGCAGTTATGACTGGTTTTCACCCGGACGGAAAGTAGGGATATGGCAGAATGAGGAATAGAGAAGGAATGGTACGCCGGGGAGCGGCGGTGAGTATGGCGATTCTTTGTCTGTGCGGCATAAGCGGCTGCAGCAGCCCGGCAGAGAAGGAAACACAGCAGAAGACAGTGCTGGAACTGATGGTGCATAAACGGGAGGATATGGAGAGCATGGGAAAACTGGTGGATGCGTTTAATCGTTCCCAGGATGAGATCGTAGTGCAGGAAACGATTGTTCCGGATGTAGACACCGAACTGAGAATCCGTGCAATCGAGGGAAATCTTCCTGATCTGGTACAGCTGAATGGCCTGCAGGCAAAAGAGTGTATGGAATATGTGAAAGGAGATTATCTGCTGGATCTGCAGGATGGGGCATTTATGGAGAATGTCCGGGAGGAACTCCTTCCCTATATCCGCTATGATGGAGAAATTCCGCTGTTTCCAATGACGGTGAGCTACGAAGGGATTTTTGTGAATACAGAAAAACTCTTTCAGGCGGGCTATGAGATTCCGGATACTTATGAAGCTCTGATACAGACGGCCAGGCAGATACAGGCCAATGGGGAAACTGCGTTTCTGTTCCCGGATGGGGATAACTGGTCTGTACGGATGTCGTTGGAAGGGATTGAAACGGCGATGCGGGGAAGTTCTGCGGATTTCTGGGAGCAGGTGGCTTTGGGAAATACGGATTTTCAGACGGATACCATTACATTGGAAGCCATACGAAGGATGAAGGAAATCAGACAGTATGGACAGGAGGATGCCCTGGAAACGGGATACGACGAGGCGGTCGAACGTTTCGCTGTGGGTGAGGCATATTTTTTTCCACAGGGGAGCTGGTGTTATCAGGCGCTGATACAGGAAAATCCGGATCTGCAGGTACAGCTGATCCCATTTCCGGTCAGTGAGGAAGAGGAGCAGAAAGTGACATTCTGGATCGATTCCAATCTTGCGGTCACCAGTCAGAGCGAGTATCCGGAAGAAGCGGCAGTTTTTTTGGACTTTGTATCCAAGCCGGAAAATCTTGAAATGTATACAGAATCGCAGCAGACATTTGGGTGTGTGAAAGGAACGGAACAGATGGTTCCTTACGCAGACTGCATCGATGAGATGGAAGAACAGGGTGCGTTGGTTTATGAGGCAGTAGGACTTCCGCAGGCAGTCAGTTGTTATCGGGATGAACGTATCCCGGAGCTTCTGATACGATCCGGGGATGAAGCCGTACAGGAATATCTGACGGAATGTACGAAACTGCTACGGGAATATGGACAGGAATATCTCAGTATGAAGGAGAAGACCGGATGAAAGAGAAGATCAGAAAGCTGCCATTCCGAAAGAAATTAATGTATTCTTACCTGATTTTACTGTTTCTGTTTGCGGCAGGCATTATTTTCTATACGGTTCAGCAAACGCACCGTCTGATGCAGATGGATATGGATTATATGGACCAGGCCAATCAGCAGATGAATCTTACCCTGGATATGGTGGAAGACAACGCGGAAAACCTGCGTTATCTGCATTTCGCAGATGAAACCATGCGTACCATCCTGATGAGGACAGGGGAAAATTTTACGCAGGAAGAGCAGTGGGAAGCAGGAGCCTATATCAGAAATTTCCTTGCGGTGGAGACCAATCTGGACGATTATCTGCTGCGGGCTACCATTGAGACGGCGGATGGAAGAGTTTATCAGAGTCTTGTGGCGGATGAGGACAGTTATCTGGAAAGAATGAGGGAGCTTGCAGGACAGCAGGAATGGACGGATACCAGCCAGGTATTCTATACGGATGTGTATTCTCTGGAAATCAATATGGTATCTTATGAAACAGTGACGATGATGACGCCTGTCTATGATACAAGCCAGAGGGAACCGATAGGAATGTTATATGTGGATCTGGATTTTGGCGCTTTGAAACAACAGATGAATCATATGCGCCAGGGAAGTGATACTCCGGCACACTTTGCAATCCTGAATCAAAAGGAAGTGCTTTATCATTCGGCGGATCAGGCGGAGGACGATCCCCTGAATCTGGATGCGGAGCAATTGTACCCGGTGCTGGCGGCAATCGTGGAACAGGACGGCAGAGACAGTAATCTGGAGATTGACCGGAGAAACTGCAGTGTTTCTGTTGAATATAATGAAAAAACGGGATGGATCCTGCTGCAGTACCGCCCGAAGAGTGATCTGGTGATGGGAATCCTTCCGGATGTGCTGCAGATGATCGGGATTTCCGTGGTTCTTTGGCTTCTGCTTCTGTTCGTTGAACTTGCGTTTGTGGAGCAGATCAGCCGTCCGGTGCGGCTGCTGTCCGAGGTAATGGGAAAAGTGGGGCAGGTAAAGGAGGGAGAAGTACCTGTTATCGATGAAAAGGAAAATGTCTGGGAGGATGAATTCGGACTCCTGGTGACCAGCTATAACCGAATGGCCAGCCGGATCAATGAAAATATCATCCGGAGCTATATGGCGGAACTGGAGCAGAAGAGGACGGAACTGAAGATGCTGCAGTTTCAGATTAACCCGCATTTTTTGTATAATGCGCTGAATACGATCAGTTCCATCGCCGTGCTGGAGAATGTGGACTATATTCCGCAGATTGCCAGCAGCCTTTCTGAAATGTTCCGGTATAATATCAAAGGAAAGAATATCGTACGGATCAGGGAGGAACTGAGGCAGACGGACAACTATCTGCAGATACAGAATATCCGCTTTCCCAACCGGTTTGAGATAGAGATTGATGTACCGGAAGAAGTCCAGGAATGCGAGATTATCAAATTTGTTCTGCAGCCGGTTGTGGAGAATTCCATTCATCATGGCTTTACAGAGCACAGAAAAAAGGATCGTCTGAAGATTACCGGGTTCCGTGAAGAAGATGAGGTTTTTCTTGTGGTAGAGGATAATGGGTGCGGGATGAAAGAAGAAAAAGTGATGGAACTGAACCGGCGTCTGGAATCCGGAACAATTTCCGAACTGACAGAGAATGCGAAAAGCATCGGGCTTTCCAATGTGAATGTCCGGTTGAAAAATTTTTATGGAAAAGAGTGCGGCATCCGTGTGGAAAGTCAGCCTGGGGAATTTACAAAGATTATTCTGCATATCAGAGTCATGACGCAGAAAACGGGAGGATAACTATGAGGGTGATTGTAGCAGACGATGAATTTTTTGCGAGAAGAGCGATCAGTAAAATGTTGAAAGAGATCATGCCGGATGTGGAGATTGTTCTGGAGGCTGAGACCGGACGTGAGATTATGGAAGCGATGGAGCAAACTGCCGCTGACGTGATCTTTACCGATATCCGTATGCCGGATGGAGATGGACTGGAGGTGGCGGAGTTTATTCAGAAGCATTGTCCTGATACAAGCGTAGCCATCATCAGCGGATACGCGGATTTTGCTTATGCATCCGCGGCAATCCGATATGGAGTGGAGGATTATCTGACCAAGCCGGTACAGAAAGAAAAACTTCGGGAGACGCTGGAACGGATTCTTCAGAATCGGAAAGCCCGTAGCCAGGCAGTGGAGGAACGTGTGGAAAGCCGGATGGAACTGGAAGGGATCCGCTATATGAATCCTGAGGAAGTGTTTGCGGAGGAAAAAGTTTCAGATATTCTTACTGCGACGATTCCGGACAGCGGAATCGGCCAGGACGATTGCTGGCAGATGCTTGTGATCCGGCTGAGGGAGAAAATGACCAACTGGAGCAGAGAACGTATGGAAGAACAGAGAGAATATTTTCGCCAGCATCTGGAGCGGATGAAGGTATGGGAATACTATTTTTATCCGAGAGAAGAGTTTTTGATACTGGCAGCGCCTGGACAGAAGGGTGTCACAGAGGACTATCTTCCGGCAGCCGCAGAAAAAATGCTGGAAGCTCTGGAAAGAGACCGCAAGCTTCACTTTACAGCTGGAATCAGCGCTCCACATCAGGGTCTGGAAGCTTGTGTCCTGAAGGAAGCCTATCGGGAGTGCAGCATTGCTGCCAGCCATCGGCGCCTGGAGACAGGGAAACGGAGTTTTCTCTGGGAACAGGAAAGCAGTGAACAGGAGGAAATCGTGAATCGCATTCTGGCCTATGTGGAAGAAAACTACCGGTATGACGTCACACTGTCTCAGATTGCCAGTGAAAAATTTTTTATGAATGCCAGCTATCTGAGCCGTATATTCAAAGCCGGGACCGGAAAAACTTTTTCCCGCTATCTGATTGAATACCGGATGCAGAAAGCGGCAGAACTTCTGCAGAAGGAAGAACTTCGGATCAGTGACGTGGCACAATATGTGGGATACAACGATACCTCCTATTTTATCCAGACGTTTAAAAAGCAATATCATATGACACCGGAGCAGTACCGAATGAAAAAAGAAAAATGAGTACAGTAGTGGTCCGGAAGAAGAGGTTGTCTCAAAAGAACAGATTCTTTTGAGGCAGCTTTTTCTTTTTGGGGCTCAAAACATGCTCTGGGAATATGCCGGGACAAAATGATGGGGTAGCGATATGTACAAAAAATACATGGAATAATAGAAAAAAGGATTAAAAATCACGAAAAAGTAAAAAATGTTTTATGCAAAAACACATAAAACTTACACAAACGATTTTTTGAAGCATCTATAATAAACATCAGTTACTTATTGAAGACCGGAAAACCGGGAAGGAGGATGTTATGAAAAAGCGTACAGTGGCTGCAGTGGGAGTCGGAACGCTGACTCTTGCCTTTGCAGCGGTCGGGCTTGCAGGCTGTGGCAGCAATCAGGACGATGGAGTTGTGACAATCGAAATGGTACAGTACAAGCCGGAGGCAGTGGATGTATTTGAAGAACTGGAACAGAAGTTCAATGAGACACATGAGGATATTCAGCTGGTGATCGATTCGCCCAATGATGCGATGACGATCCTGAAGACAAGATTTATCCGCGAGGACTATCCGGATATTGTTGCGATCGGAGGAGATATCAACTATTCCAATTTTCTGGATGCAGGCCTTTTTATGGATATTTCAGATTTTGACGGACTGGAAGACATCAAGCAGGCATATCTGGATATGGACAAAGAACTGGAATATGTACCGATGGATGGCGTTTATGCGGTTCCTTATATGGCGAATGCGGCCGGCGTGCTGTACAACAGGGACATGTTTGAAGAGCATGGATGGGAAATTCCGACGACCTGGGATGAGTTTATATCCCTGTGTCAGGAGATTCAGTCGGAAGGTGTTCAGCCTCTGTATTTCGGATATCGTGATGTGTGGACCTGTCTGGCGCCGTGGAATGCGATGGCGGTCGATCTGGCTCCGTCGGATGTCTGCTATCAGGTAAATGCAGGTGAAACGACCTTTGCTGAAAATTACCGGGAGGTTGCAGAAAAACAGAAACAGCTTCTGGAGTATGCACAGGACGATCCGTTTGCATACAGCTATAACGATGCATGTACCGCATTTGCCCGTGGTGAGTCTGCGATGTATGTGATCGGAAGCTATGCAGTGCCGCAGATTCAGTCGGTCAACCCGGAGATTAACATTGATTCGTTTGTGTTCCCGGCAAGCAATAATCCCGATGAGAATATTCTGAACTCCGGAAATGACCTCCAGATGTCTGTGATGGCTGCCTGTGAGCACAAGGAGGAAGCATATGAGGTGATGCGTTTCCTTCTGGAAGATGAGAACGTCCAGTTCTATGTGAACGATCAGAGTGCAGTTCCGTGTAAAGAAGGAGACTTTGAGCTGGCGCCGATGTTGGACAGCATGAAACCTTACATCGAAGAGGGACGGCTGGCGGATTACCAGGATCATCATTATCCTTCGGAGATGTCTGTGGATGCAATGATCCAGACATATCTGCTGGATGACGACGAGAATGCACTGGATACTTTTATGGAACGGTTCGATACAGAATGGGTGCGTTACAACCGGGATGTCATCCGAAAAGTTCAGGAATATATGGAACAGAATCCTGACAAGGAATAGAGAAGGAGGGGACAGAGATGAAAAACGGAAAAATGAAGAATGACAGACAACGTACTTTTATGTTGATTACCATTCCCGTGGTGGTTTTGTTTTTCTTTTTCAATACATTTCCGCTTCTGCGAGGTGTATATTACAGTTTTACAAATTTCAAAGGCTATGGTTCTTACGATTTCGTAGGGCTGAGAAATTATATCGATCTGTTCGGCGATGCCAGAGTGGGCAACTCGTATCTGTTTACCGTCAAGTACGCGGTTGTCTGCACGATTATTGTCAATGTCATCAGTCTTCTTCTTGCACTGGGGCTGAACAGCAAGATCAAGGGAAAGAGTGTACTTCGTGGTATTTACTTTATTCCCAACATCCTGGGAGGTCTGGTTGTAGGTTATATTTTCAGCTTCTTCTTTACTTATATCCTGCCGTATGCGGGACAGGCGCTTGGAATCGAAGCACTGAGCAGCAGTATGCTTTCCAGTGAAAGTACCGCATGGTTCGCAATCGTACTGGTCGGGGCATGGCAGTCCATTGCGATGAACACGATCATTTATATTTCCGGTCTCCAGACGGTGCCGGAAGACGTTTATGAGGCGGGTTCTATTGATGGGGCAACAGGATGGAAAAAATTCAAAAATCTGACTTTCCCGCTGATCATTCCATTCTTCTCCATCAACATGGTTCTCTGTATGAAGAATTTCCTGATGGTCTTTGACCAGATTATGGCATTGACCAAAGGCGGACCGTCTCAGAGTACGGAGTCAATCTCCTACCTGATCTATCAGAATGGTATCAACGGCGGACAGTTTGGCTTCCAGAGTGCGAATGCAGTGGTATTCTTTGTTGTGATTGTTACAATCTCTGTTTTACAGCTGAGGTTTACAGGTAAAAAGGAGGAACAGTTATAATGAAAACAAAAATGAAACATGGCGAGAAAGTAAACTGGCCGATCACTATTTTATTGATCCTTGGCTGTCTGACTGTATTTTTCCCACTGTATATGACGATTGTGATCGCCTTTAAACAGCCGTCTGAGATGACCAATGATATTATGGGCGCGCTGGCGCTGCCAAAGTCCTGGAGTTTCAGTAACTTTGCGGAGGCAATGCGTGTAACGGATTTTTGGAATTCCCTTGGAAACAGCCTTTTGCTGACGGTTGTCACTGTGGTGATCGCAATCCTGCTTCATGGAATCGCTTCCTATGCGATCGGACGCAGCATGGCGAAGAGCAAAGCGTATAATTTCATTTATCTGTATATTGTAAGCGGTATGTTTGTTCCGTTTGCGATCCTGATGATGCCGTTGATCAAACAGACTGCGCAGCTTGGCATTGCCAACCGGTTTGGCGTGATTGTGCTGTATGTGGTATTTTATATGCCGATTAATCTGATGCTTTATACCGGTTATCTGAAGAATATTCCGATTGCGCTGGAGGAAGCGGCACGCGTGGACGGCGCCAGCACATGGAAAACTTACTGGTCGATCATTTTTCCTGTGATGAAGCCGATGCATGCGACCGTTGCGGTTCTCACGGCAATGGCTGTTTGGAACGATGTGATGACGCCGCTGGTTATCATGTCCGGTACCGGAAAGAATACGCTGCCGCTGGCACAGCTGAATTTCCAGACGCAGTTCGGAACCAACTACAACCTGGCGTTCGCGTCTTATCTGCTGGCATTGCTGCCGATCCTGATTTTCTATCTGGTCTGCCAGAAACAGATTATCAATGGCGTTGTGAATGGGGCGGTGAAATAGCATTTCGATTTGGCAGTAAAGAAACAGCAGGATACAATTTGCAGTATAGAAAAAGTGCTTCAAATCCTTGTATTTAAAGGGTTTGGGGCATTTTTTTGAAATATAGAAAAAAACTGTTGTTCAGAAAGGAACGAGTTTGCCAATGAATGGTATTCCAGAAATATGTATATCCAGGGGACTCCGGAATTCCATTTATGTTCGGGACGGCAGTCGTGGACATTGAGCGTGGACAGTTTGCGGATGTGAAGCCGTTCCACTGGCAGACCGACGAGGCGATGGCGACCAATTCCTGGTGTTATACGGATGGGAATCAGTATCGTACGGCGGCGGAACTGCAGCATATGCGGCAGAACATACAGGACGCAGACATGGAAAAGGAAAACTTTTTCTGTGGATGCGTCTTTTTTTGCTTTTCAGAATGAGAAAGGCAGGGTATAATAAAGCAGATTTTCAAACAGGAAGGAAAGAGAAGGAGGTAGTTATGTCATTTTCGGTAGAAACCGGGATTCCGGTTCTGACGGTATTTCTGCAGGGGCTTTTGAGCTTTTTCTCACCCTGCGTGCTGCCATTGGTTCCGCTCTATGTGACTTATCTGTCCGGAGGGGCGAAAGTTGTGGAAAAAGACGGAACAATCCGCTATCCCCGTGGAAAAGTACTGCTTCATACGCTGTGCTTTGTGATCGGGATCAGTTTTGCGTTTTTTGCGCTCGGGTTTGGCTTTTCTGCGCTCGGCCGTTTTTTCTCAGGAAACCGGACGATGTTTGCGCGGATCAGCGGTATTTTGATGATTCTGTTCGGTATTTACCAGACGGGAATTCTCGGACATCTGAAGGCGGCGGATAAAGAGCACAGGATTCATTTCCGGCTGGACAAATTTTCCATGAATCCTCTGGTGGCGCTGGTGTTCGGGTTCACTTTCAGCTTTGCGTGGACGCCCTGTGTCGGTCCTGCGCTGGCGAGTGTGCTTCTGATGGTATCTACGGCGGCTTCCCCTGCGCTCGGCTATCTGCTGATCGGTGTGTATACGGCGGGCTTTGTGATCCCGTTTCTGGCGGTGGGGCTGTTTACTGGAACGGTTCTTGACTTTTTCCGGAAGCATCAGAAGATTGTCCGGTATTCCGTGAAAGGGGGAGCGGTGCTGATGATCCTGCTTGGCGTGATGACATTTACCGGATGGATGAACGGGCTGACCGGATACCTGTCTTCCATCGGCGGGCAGAACAGCGTTTCGGTTGAAGAACAGGAAGCGAACACATCCGCTGGTGAAGACTCCGGAGAAGGCGGTACGGGCAATGACGGTACAGATAATGGAGGTACGGTTTCGGACAGCAGTGCAGCGGAGCCGTCGGGTCAGGAGGACACCAGTGGATCGGAGTCGGTGGATTCGGAAGAAGAACTACCGGACGCACCGGACTTTACGCTGACGGATCAGTACGGGAACACGCATACTCTGTCGGAGTACCGTGGAAAGACGGTGTTTCTGAATTTCTGGGCAACCTGGTGCGGTCCCTGTAAAATGGAGATGCCGGACATCCAGGCGCTCTACGAGGAGTATGGAGAAAACAGCGAAAACCTGATCGTCCTTGGCGTCGCGAATCCGAAAACGGAGGAGAATCCAGGCAATGCGGATGAGAGCCAGGAGGATGTGGAAGCGTTTCTTGAGGAGAACGGCTACACATATCCGGTGGCTATGGATACCACCGGGGAGATTTTCCAGACCTATGGGATTTCCGCGTTTCCTACCACCTTTATGATCACCGAAGAAGGTAAGGTATTCGGTTATGCCAGCGGTACGCTGACCAGCGATATGATCCGCAGCATTGTGGAACAGACGATGACCGGAGTGAGAGAATAAACCGTGAGAGGATAAAAGAAAAATTCGTGTTACAGTTCAGCCTAGGTCTGCGCACATGCTGCGCAGACCTAGGCTGAACTGTTGCGAATTTTTCTATACACCCGATAAGATTTCAGATATAATAGAAGCAAGGAAGTTTTATAAGGGAGAAGGAAAGGTATGAATCGATGGCAATGGCTTCTGCTGGTGCTCCCGGAAATGGCGGCAGGTACCGGCGCTTACTTTCTGATGAAATACAGGATGAATACCCGCTGGAAGATCATGGCGAAATGTATGGTCACATGGATGGCGGTCTGTACGGCGGCTGTGGGCCTGCTCCAGCAGCAGAAACATCCGTTTGAAGATATGATCTTCTGGGCGATGGTGCTGTTCCTGGCGGCGGATGGCCTGCTGGAGATCTGCTTTCCGGCGGGCGCGGCTGTCTTTGGGCTTGGTCATGTGCTGCTGATCCTGTGGTATTTCCGGCAGGGAGGGCTTCATCCGATGACGGCGGCGGTGTTTGCGGCGCTGTGTCTGGCAGCTCTCGTGCTGTTCCGGAAGGAATGCAGAAAGCTCTGGACGGAAAGAAATTATCTGTATCTGACGGGAATGCTTCTGTATCTGGCGTTCCTGATGCTGATGGTTTCCATGGCGGTTCTTCTCCCGACGGTAATGGGAACGAAGGGCTTGCTGCCGGGAATCGGCGCGCTGGCGTTTGCCGGGTCCGACATGATGGTTGGGAAGAATGTTCTTGTGGGACTGCCAAGGAGAAAGAATGACTTTGCGCTTTGCCTGTACTATGCTGCGGTTCTTATGATCGCGTTTGTCACATGGACGGAGGGATAAAAAAATGAGAATGTATGATCTGATCATGAAAAAGAGGAACGGAAAACCGCTGGAAAAGGAAGAGATCGACTGGATGATCTCGGAATACACTGCCGGACGGATTCCGGATTATCAGATGTCGGCGTTTCTGATGGCTGTTTATTTTCAGGGAATGAGAGAGGAGGAGACGCTGAATCTGACCATGGCGATGGCGCACAGCGGCGAGATGCTGGATCTATCCGGGATCCGGGGAATCAAGGTGGACAAACATTCCACCGGGGGCGTTGGCGATAAGACGTCTCTGGCGCTGACACCGATGGTTGCCGCCTGCGGCATCCGGGTCGCGAAAATGAGCGGCCGCGGGCTGGGGCATACCGGGGGAACCATTGACAAGCTGGAAAGCTTTTCCGGATTTTCCACGGAGATTTCCGCGGAGCAGTTTGAGGAGCAGGTAAACCGCATCGGCATTTCCATCATGGGACAGACGGCGGATCTGGCTCCGGCGGATAAAAAGCTCTATGCCCTGCGGGATGTGACGGCAACGGTGGATCAGATGTCGCTGATCGCCAGCTCCATCATGAGCAAAAAGCTGGCGGCAGGCGCGGATGCGATCGTGCTGGATGTGAAGACCGGAAGCGGAGCTTTTATGAAAACCAGGCAAGATGCTCTTGCGCTTGCCGAAGAGATGGTGCGGATCGGAAGCGGGGCGGGGAAACATACCATCGCTGTGGTATCGGATATGAACCAGCCGCTTGGAAATGCGGTGGGAAATGCGCTGGAGGTGCAGGAGGCGATTGCGACCCTGAGAGGGGAAGGACCGGAAGATTTCACGGAACTCTGCCTGACGATCGGCTCTTACATGCTGGTGGCAGGCAAAAAGGCGGATACGCCGGAAGAAGCCCGGGCGATGCTGCAGCGGGTGATCGCCGATGGAAGTGCGCTGAAAAAGCTGGAGGAATTTGTGGAAGCTCAGGGCGGCGATCCGGAACAGGTCCGCCATCCGGAACTGCTGCCGGCAGCGGCGATCCGGGAACCGATCCTGGCGCCGATGGATGGATATCTCCAGAGTATTCAGTGTGAAGAGGTTGGAAACTGTTCGATGATCCTCGGAGGAGGACGGGAGACGAAAGAAAGTGAGCTTGATCTGTCGGTGGGGCTGATCCTTCACAAAAAGACAGGGGACTTTGTGAAAAAAGGAGAGCCGCTGGCGACAATCCATGCCAATGACCGGGAGAAAGCTGCTCAGGCAAGCAAGAGGTATCTGGCTGCCTGCCGGATCGGGGAAGAGCCGGTTCAGAGACCGGAGTTGATCCACGCAGTGATCCGATGAAGTGTTTTATGACAGTATGCCCGGACCAGATGCGATACTGTATGCGGCATCTGGTCCGGAAAGCGGGAGAAATCAGGAGAAAGCTCCAGGGTTTCTCCCGCTTTTTCGATACTGGCTGGGCGAGATTCCCATCTCTTTTTTAAAGATCTTGGCGAAATAGGCGGAACCGCCAAAGCCGGTCTGCTCCGCGATCTGTGTGATGGAAAGATCTTTTTCCCGCAGCAGAGGAAGACTCTGTTCCACCCGGTAATCCAGAAGATAATCAAACAGAGAAAGCTTCATATGTTTCCGGAAAAAGCGGCAGCATTCACTTTTGCTGATGTTTACATGCTTTGCCAGGCCATCCAGAGTGATTTTTTCCCGGTAATGGGTGTGCAGATACTCCAGGATCGCCCGCAGCCGTTCTGTGTCGCGGACCGCACGTTCCGCGGAGGGCTGCAGATCCATGCTTTCATGGAGAAACAGCGCCTGCCAGAAACAGGAAAGTTCCCTCTGAATCTCAAGCTCATAGACCGGAGAAGGATGAAGGGTTTGTTCATAAATCTCCTTCAGGTGGGAGAGCGCCTCTGCTTCCCATGCCACGGCAGGGGAGAAACTGACGGAGGAAAGGCGTGCGCTGGTCAGTACCGGCTCCATAAACCGGGTGTGGATCAGGCTGTTTTCAAATCCGTAGATCAGCCGCGGCAGGAAGGTGATGGAAAAATAATGACAGTCCTGTCCGTTCAGCATCCGCCCGGTGTGCAGGGCGTTGGTATTGCAGAACAGGCCGTCTCCTGCCTGCATATGATAAACGCGGTCGTTGACCTGGTATTCCATTTCTCCGGAGAGAAACAGTGTCAGCTCAATTTCCGGATGCCAGTGCCAGGAAAAAGAGCCGCGTTCATAGGAAGAGAGGATTTCATGGCTGGTATGAAAGGGAAATTCATAGGAGCCATGGGATTTCAGTTCTTTCTGGGTGTCGTTGAGATGGAGCTGCATGAGCACGATGCCTCCTTACTGTGAAGATTGATGTTACTATTCGTAACCGCTCATCTGACTGAATTGTTATTACATTTCATTATAAAGGGATGGGAGAAACTTTACAAGCGCAAGATAGTTATCATATTGGGTAATATTCTTATTGATAAAACATCGGGATTTTTTTATACTTAAAGTATCAGAAAACGCAGCCGTTCAATCTGCTGAGCGGCTGCCGGAAAACAGAAATTCAAGCCTTCTGGGAACAGCCCGTATCGGGTGTTCGAAAGGGGCAGTGAACCAGTGGCGAGAGGAATTTTTGAAACATTCGCGAATGGATGTTCAAAAATGCTGCAGGGTTCGGAAAGGAGAAGAGGATGAAGCAGAAAGTATTGGAGAGTTTTGCAGAGCATTTCGGAGGGGAGGGGGATATCCGCACCTATTTTGCTCCGGGACGTGTGAATCTGATCGGAGAGCACACCGACTACAACGGAGGCCATGTATTTCCCTGTGCGCTGACCATCGGTACCTATATGGCGGCGAGAAAGCGTGAGGACAGAAAGCTCAGATTTTATTCGATGAATTTTGAGCATCTGGGCGTGATCGAATCTTCTCTGGATGATTTCCAGATGGGAAAAGAAGGAAACTGGACCGCTTATCCGAAGGGAATGATCTGGACGTTCATCAAGAAAGGATACCCGGTGGAGCAGGGAATGGATGTTGTGATTTATGGAAATATTCCCAACGGTTCCGGACTTTCCTCTTCCGCATCGGTGGAGGTTGTGACAGGCGTGATGCTGCGGGATCTGTTCGGCTATGATCAGCTGACGAACACAGATCTTGCGCTGTTCGGCCAGTATTCAGAAAACAATTACAACGGCGTCAACTGCGGAATCATGGACCAGTTTGCTGTGGCGATGGGAAAGAAAGACTGTGCGATTTTTCTGGATACCAGCGATCTTTCCTACGAGTACGCGCCGGTGAAGCTGGAGAATGCCCGTATCGTCATTGCGAGCAGCAACAAAAAGCGCGGCCTTGGAGATTCCAAGTACAATGAGCGCCGCAGTGAGTGTGAGACGGCGCTGGCAGAGCTGCAGAAGGTGAGCAACATCGGCAGCCTGGGCGAATTGACGGTGGAGGCTTTCGAGGAAATCCAGTCAGCGATCCAGGATCCGGTGCGTGTGAAACGTGCCCGCCATGCAGTAGCGGAAAACCAGAGAACCATCGAGGCGGTAAAGGCGCTGAAAGCCAATGATATCAAGACCTTCGGAGAACTGATGAATGCGTCCCACGTATCTCTGCGGGATGATTATGAAGTGACTGGAATCGAGCTGGATACTCTGGTTGAGGAAGCATGGAAATGCCCGGGTGTGATCGGTTCCCGCATGACCGGAGCTGGATTCGGCGGATGTACCGTAAGCATCGTGGAAAATGATGCCATCGACAATTTCATCGAGAAAGTCGGAGCGGCATATAAGGAGAAAATCGGCTACGCGGCAGATTTCTATGTCGTAGATATCGGACCGGGCGCGGGCGTTCTGGAGTAACCGTACAATTCTGGCGTAAGGAGGCGCAGAAGTTTGGAAGTAAACTTCCAAATCTACCTTGATGACGCAGCAAGTGCGTCAGGAAGGAGGAAATTATGATAGAAGAAAGTATCGCAAAACTTGTACAGTATGGGATGGAGCAGGGACTTTTGCAGGAAGAAGACAGGATTTACGCGATCAACCGGATTCTGGAGGTCCTGAAACTGGATGATTATCAGGAACAGGAGCAGGTGCCGGAGCATCCGGATCTGGAGGAGACGCTGAATGAGCTTCTTGATTATGCAGCCGAAAAGGGGCTGATGGAGCATAACAGCGTTGTTTACCGGGATCTGTTCGACACGAAGCTGATGGACTGCCTGATGCCGAGACCGTCGGAGGTGACGGCGAAATTCCGGGAGCTGTATCAGAAAAGCCCGGTGGAAGCAACGGATTATTTCTACAAGCTGAGTCAGGATTCCAACTACATCCGCCGTTACCGGATCAAAAAGGATATGCGGTGGAGCGTGCCCAGTCCGTATGGAGACATTGATATTTCCATCAATCTCTCCAAGCCGGAAAAGGATCCGAAAGCCATCGCGGCGGCGAAGCTTGCAAAACAGAGCGGATATCCCAAGTGCCTGCTCTGCAAGGAAAATGTCGGATATGCAGGAAGAGTCAATCATCCGGCAAGACAGAATCACCGGATCATTCCGCTGAAGATCAACGGCACCGACTGGGGATTCCAGTATTCTCCGTATGTATATTACAATGAACATTGCATTGTCTTTAACTTTGAACATATTCCCATGAAGATTGAGCGGGCAACCTTTGTCAAGCTGTTCGATTTCATTAAGCTGTTTCCTCATTACTTTATCGGTTCCAATGCGGATCTTCCGATCGTGGGCGGTTCCATCCTGAGCCATGACCACTATCAGGGCGGACATTATACCTTCGCTATGGCAAAAGCGCCGATCGAGCAGCATTTCATGATCCCTGGATATGAGGATGTGGAAGCGGGAATCGTCAAATGGCCGCTTTCTGTAATCCGTATCCGCAGCGGAAACGAAAAACGGCTGATCGATCTTGCCGAGCATATTCTGGAATGCTGGCGCGGTTATACGGATGAGGCAGCTTTCGTGTTCGCGGAGACCGACGGGGAACCGCACAATACGATCACGCCGATCGCCCGGAAGGTGGGAGATACTTTCGAGCTGGATCTGGCGCTCCGCAACAACATTACGACAGAGGAATATCCGCTGGGCGTATACCATCCACATGCAGAGTATCATCATATCAAGAAAGAGAACATCGGTCTGATCGAGGTTATGGGACTGGCGATCCTGCCGGCACGTCTGAAAGAGGAGATGGAGCTTCTGGCGGAATATCTCGTGGAGAAAAAAGACATCCGCTCCTGCGAGGCGCTGGAAAAACATGCAGACTGGGCGGAAAAGATCGTGCCGCTGCATCCGGAGCTCAATGCAGACAACGTGATGGATATCCTGAAAGAGGAAATCGGAAAGGTATTTGTCGGAGTTCTGGAAGACGCCGGAGTTTACAAATGCACCGAAGAGGGAAGAGAAGCATTTGCAAGATTCCTGAAAACATTGTAAGATAGAAAAGTGTAACCGTTCAGTCAGCTGAACTGTTACGATAGAAAAAAAGAAAAATCGGAGGACAAAGCATATGAAGATCTTAGTGACCGGCGGCGCCGGATATATCGGAAGCCATACCTGTGTGGAACTGCTGAACGAGGGATATGATGTTGTTGTCATGGACAATCTCTACAATTCCAGTGAAAAGGCTCTGGACCGCGTGGAACAGATTACAGGAAAGAAAGTGACCTTTTACAAGACTGACATGCTGGACCGTGAAGGCGTGAAGGAAATTTTCGATAAGGAAAACATCGATGCCGTCATCCACTTTGCAGGTCTGAAAGCGGTGGGCGAATCCGTTCGCAAGCCGATTGAATATTATATGAACAATATGACAGGAACCCTGATCCTCTGTGATGAGATGAGAAATCACGGTGTGAAGAACATTATCTTCAGTTCTTCCGCAACGGTATACGGGGATCCGGCACAGATTCCGATCACCGAGGAATGCCCGAAGGGAACACCGACCAATCCATACGGATGGACCAAGAGCATGCTGGAGCAGGTGCTGACAGATATCCATACGGCAGATCCGGAATGGAACGTGATCCTGCTTCGTTACTTCAACCCGATCGGAGCACATAAGAGCGGACTGATCGGAGAGGATCCGAAAGGAATCCCGAACAACCTGCTTCCATACGTTGCGCAGGTGGCGATCGGTAAACTGGACTGCATCGGAGTATTCGGAAACGATTATGACACTCCGGACGGAACCGGTGTGCGTGATTACATCCATGTCGTGGATCTGGCACGCGGCCATGTGAAAGCGATCCAGAAACTGGCAGACAAAGAAGGCGTTTCCGTTTACAATCTGGGAACCGGAAAAGGCTACAGCGTTCTGGAAGTCATTCACGCGTTTGAGAAGGCGTGCGGCCATCCGCTGAAATATGAGATCAAGCCGCGCCGCGCGGGAGATATTGCAACTTGCTACTCCAAATGCGACAAAGCCAAGAAAGAGCTGGGATGGGAAGCTGAGTACGGCATCGAGGAGATGTGTGCGGATTCCTGGAACTGGCAGACCAAAAATCCAAATGGTTACGAAGAATAAATAAGCGGACGAAATAGAGGAAACCGGCAGTTGGGAGCTTGAAAGCCGCTTCACAGTAATTTCATAAAGTGTTGCTTGCGTATTGAAAATGAATCCATTATAATGTAGTAATCAGGGCAATTTCCGGCTGGAAACAGCCGTTCCGATTTCAGCATAACATAAAGGAGGAAAGAAATGGATAATATGCCAAGCAATCAGAACCAGGATCCCAAAAATCCTGGAAATGGAGGCGGGTCGGGAAACAAGCAGACGCTGCTGATGATTCTTGTATGCGTACTGGTAGGTCTGATGTTCCTGGGGCTGATGAATAATGTTCTGGGCAACAGTTCCACGAGAGAGATTGGTTACAGTGACTTTCTGGAAATGGTAGAAGAAGATCAGGTAGAGGAGGTAGTTCTGCAGTCGAATATCCTGACCATTACGCCAAAGTCAGAGAGGGAGGGAATTCAGGTGATCGAATACCAGACGGTTCTGGTGGGAGATGAAGAATCTCTGAAGGAACTGCTGGACGATCATGGCATTAAATACAGCAAGGAGCCGCCGGATACGACTTCAACACTCGTTTATTCCCTGGTATCTCTGGTGCTTCCGATCGCGCTGCTGGTTGGCGGAATGGTATGGCTGATGCGCAGCATGAATAAAGGCGGCGGCATGATGGGCGGCGTTGGAAAGAGCAAAGCAAAAACCTATGTTCAGAAGGAAACAGGCGTTCTGTTCAAGGATGTGGCAGGACAGGATGAGGCGAAAGAGTCCCTCCAGGAAGTGGTAGATTTCCTGCATAATCCTGGAAAATATACACAGATCGGAGCCAAGCTGCCGAAAGGAGCGCTGTTGGTCGGCCCTCCGGGTACCGGTAAAACATTGCTTGCGAAGGCGGTGGCGGGAGAGGCGCACGTACCGTTCTTCTCGCTGTCCGGTTCTGAGTTTGTTGAGATGTTCGTCGGCGTGGGTGCCTCCCGTGTCCGCGATCTGTTTGAAGAGGCAAAGAAGAATGCGCCGTGTATCATCTTTATCGATGAGATCGACGCCATCGGTAAAACCCGTGATTCCCATTACGGAGGAAACGATGAGCGTGAGCAGACGCTGAATCAGCTTCTTGCCGAGATGGATGGCTTTGATACTTCCAAAGGTCTTCTGATCCTTGCCGCTACCAACCGTCCGGAAGTTCTGGATCCGGCGCTGCTGCGTCCGGGCCGTTTCGACCGGCGGATCATTGTGGAGCGTCCGGATCTGAAGGGACGTGTTGAGATTTTGAAGGTTCATGCGAAAAACGTTCTTCTGGACGAGAGTGTGGATCTGGAAGCGATCGCTCTTGCCACGTCCGGCGCGGTGGGTTCCGATCTGGCAAATATGATCAACGAGGCGGCGATCCTGGCGGTCAAGAACGGAAGAAAGGCCGTTTCCCAGAAGGATCTTCTGGAAGCGGTAGAAGTGGTTCTTGTGGGAAAAGAGAAAAAGGACCGTATCCTCAGCCAGGAAGAACGCAGGATTGTTTCCTACCATGAGGTGGGACACGCGCTGATCAGCGCTCTGCAGAAGGATTCGGAACCGGTACAGAAGATCACCATCGTTCCGAGAACTATGGGTGCGCTGGGATACGTGATGCAGGTACCGGAAGAGGAAAAATATCTGAATACCAAGAGTGAGCTGGATGCGATGATCGTGGAATGCCTGGGCGGGCGTGCCGCAGAGGAGATTGTCTTCGGCAATGTGACCACCGGCGCTTCCAATGATATCGAGAAAGCCACAAAGATCGTCCGGGCGATGATCACCCAGTATGGTATGTCCGAGAAATTCGGACTGATGGGACTGGCGACCCAGGAAAACCAGTATCTGGACGGCCGTGTGGTTCTGAACTGCGGCGACGCTACTGCTACAGAGATCGACCACGAGGTGATGCGGGTGCTGAAAGAGGCTTACGAGACGGCAAAACGGATGCTTGCCGCGAACCGTGATACGATGGATAAGATCGCAGCACATCTGATCGAGAAAGAGACGATCACAGGTAAGGAATTTATGGAGATCTTTCATCAGGCACAGGCGGAAAGCAGGGAGCTGCAGCTGCCGGTGAATGATGAGATCGAATATGTGTAAGAACTGAGAGAAAGCAACATTCAGCCAATGGAGCTGTTATAAGCAAGAGACAGGAAAACGGGATGTTCTGCTATGGAGCGGAATGTCCTGTTTTTTTGCTCTTTGTCTGTACCGTGAACGGATATTGCCGGGGAATCCAAGCACGTCTTGCAATCCCCGGAATTCGATGTTAGAATAATCGCAGACATTCGGAGAGGAGAAAACCATGGCATTTGATATTGAAGAAGAACTGAAAAAACTCCCTGCCAAACCTGGCGTATATCTGATGCATGACGCGGACGATACGATCATATACGTGGGAAAAGCAGTTTCCCTGAAAAACCGTGTCCGTCAGTATTTTCAGGAGAGCAGGGCGAAGCGCCGGGGACCGAAGATCGAGCAGATGATCTCGCTGATCGATCATTTTGAGTATATTGTCACAGACTCCGAGCTGGAAGCGCTGGTGCTGGAATGCAATCTGATCAAAGAACACCGGCCGAAATACAATACGATGCTGATGGACGACAAATCCTATCCGTTTATCAAGGTGACCGTTCAGGAGGAGTACCCCCGCATCCTGATCGCCCGGACGATGAAAAAGGACAAGGCGAAATATTTCGGGCCGTACACCAGCGGACTTGCGGTCAAGGAGACGGTGGAACTGATCCGCAAACTTTATCAGATAAGAGTGTGCAATAAAAAACTGCCGCGGGATCAGGGGAAAGACCGCCCCTGCCTGTATTACCATATCCATCAGTGCAAGGCGCCCTGTCAAGGGTACGTGACGAAAGAGGAATATCAGGCACAGATTCGTCAGGCGCTGGATTTTCTCAATGGAAATTTCAAGGATATCATCAAGGAACTGCACGAAAAAATGATGCAGGAATCCGAAGCATTGAATTTTGAGAAAGCAAAGGAATACAGGGATATGATCGACAACATCCGCAGGATTGGCGAACGCCAGAAGATCACCAACAGCGACAGCGAGGACAAGGATGTGATCGCGCTGGCGATGGATCAGGAGGATGCGGTGGCGCAGATTTTCTTTATCCGTTCCGGAAAACTTATTGGAAGAGAGCATTACTATCTCCATATCGGAGAGGAGGATACCAGCGATCAGGTGCTCCTCAGTTTCATCAAGCAGTTTTATGCGGGAACCCCGTTTGTGCCAAGGGAACTGATGATCTCTGAGGAGATCGGAGATCGGGAGTTGATGGAAGAATATCTGGGGAAAAAGCGGGGCGGCCGTGTCTATATCCGGGTTCCGAAAAAGGGTTCCAAAGAAAAACTGGTGGAGCTTGCGGAGCGGAATGCCCAGATCGTCCTGAACCAGGACAGGGAAAGGATCAAGCGGGAGGAAAGCCGTACCCTCGGCGCGATGAAGGAGATTTCCGACTGGCTGGATCTTCCGGGACTGGAACGGATCGAGGCATACGATATCTCAAATATCAGTGGTTTCCAGTCGGTCGGATCTATGGTGGTCTATGAGAAAGGGCGGCCAAAACGCGCGGATTACCGGAAGTTCCGGATCAAGTCGGTGCAGGGGCCGAACGATTATGCAAGTATGGAGGAAGTCCTTGGGCGAAGGTTCCAGAGAGGCATTCAGGAGGACAGCGGGTTTGAACGGCTGCCGGATCTGATCATGATGGACGGGGGACGCGGACAGGTGAATGTGGCGCTGGAAGTGCTGGACCGGCTGGGGCTTTCCGTTCCGGTCTGCGGTATGGTCAAGGACGACAAGCACCGGACCCGCGGGCTGTATTATCAGAACGTGGAAATCCCCATTGACAGGAACAGCGAAGGCTTTAAGCTGATCACACGGATCCAGGATGAGGCGCACCGGTTTGCCATCGAATATCACCGGCTGCTGCGAAGCAAGGGGCAGGTACATTCCATCCTGGACGATATCCCGGGGATCGGTCCGAGCAGGAGGAAGGCGTTGATGCGTCATTTCCAGAGTCTGGAGGATGTGCGGAATGCCAGTGAGGAAGAACTGAGCAAAATTCCGTCGATGAACGCCCGGGCGGCGCGCCAGGTATATGAATTTTTTCACCATTGAATCACTGGTTTTCCTGTGATAAAATGATAAAAACAGCCGGATACCATGTGCTGCAGAAGCACGGAAAACCGGCGGAAAAAACGGGGATTTCCCTGGAAGGAGAAGGGTATGAAGACAATCGGTTTAAGAACTCTGGTAGAAGAACTGAATTTGAAAAATCTGACACCGGATGTGGACATGGATGACGTGAGGATCGCCACCCCGGATATCAATCGTCCGGCGCTTCAGCTGACCGGATATTATGAGCATTTTGCCAATGAGCGGGTGCAGATCATCGGTTATGTGGAATTTTCCTATCTGCAGCACCTCGAAGAAGAGGTGCGTGTCAAAATGTTTGAGGATTTTGTGTCCAGAAAAATTCCATGTGTCATTTTTACAACCAACATGCAGCCGGGACAGGAGATTCTGAGCCTGTGTGAAAAATATCAGGTGCCGGCGCTCGGCACGGAAAAGGCGACATCTTCTTTTATGGCGGAGATTATCCGGTGGCTGGGCGTAAAGCTCGCGCCGATGATTTCCATCCACGGTGTGCTGGTGGATGTTTTTGGTGAAGGTGTCCTGATCATGGGAGAGAGCGGGATCGGAAAGAGCGAGGCGGCTCTGGAACTGCTGAAGCGCGGACATCGTCTCGTCAGCGACGACGTGGTGGAGATCAGCCGTGTGAGCGATGTGACGCTGGTAGGTTCCGCTCCGGACATTACCCGGCATTTTATCGAACTGCGCGGCATCGGAATCATCGACGTAAAATCGCTGTATGGTGTAGAGAGCGTAAAAGATACGCAGTCTATCGATCTGGTGATCAAGCTGGAGGAATGGGACAGAGATAAAGAATATGACCGCCTTGGACTGGAAGAAGAATATATCGAATTCCTTGGCAACAAGGTTGTCTGCCACTCTCTGCCGATCCGTCCGGGACGGAATCTGGCGATCATTGTAGAGGCTGCAGCGGTTAACCACAGACAGAAAAAGATGGGTTATAATGCGGCTCAGGAACTGTACAAGCGTGTACAGGCAAATCTGGTCAAAAAAAGAGAAGGAGACAGATAAGAGAGATGAAGGACTATGTATTTGGTATTGATGTAGGCGGAACAACGATTAAATGCGGACTTTTTCAGGCGGACGGAACGCTGCTGGAGAAGTGGGAGATTCCCACACGGACAGAGAATAACGGGGATCAGATCCTTCCTGACGTGGCGAAGACGGTTCTGAAGAAGATCAAGGAAAAAGGAATCGCAAAGGAAGATGTGGCAGGCGTTGGAATCGATCTCCCGGGACCGGTCAACGAAAAAGGTGAGATTGCGGTGGCAGTTAACCTGAACTGGGGATACAAGGATATCGTTGCTGAGCTGGGCGGCGCACTGGGCGGAATTCCGGTAAAGGCAGCGAATGACGCCAATGCGGCGGCCCTCGGAGAGATGTGGGGCGGCGGCGGACGCGGCACGAAAAACCTGATCATGGTGACCCTTGGCACCGGTGTCGGCGGTGGAATTATCGTGGACGGCAAGATCGTAGCCGGAGCTCACGGAGCCGGCGGTGAGATCGGACATGCCTGCGTGGATCCCACGGAGACGGCTGTCTGCAACTGCGGAAACCGCGGCTGCCTGGAACAGATGGCGTCTGCGACAGGAATCGTCCGCCTGGCAAAACGTTATCTTGCGACCTATCAGGGAAAAACTATGCTGAATCCGGAGCGTATTTCAGCAAAATCTGTTTATGATGCGCTGAAAGCAGGAGACGAGGCGGCGACAGCAATCGTCGAGGAGGTTTCTGCTTATCTTGGAAATGCCCTTGCGATGTTTGCGTGCGTGGTGGATCCGGAGGTCATCGTCATCGGCGGAGGCGTCTCCAAAGCCGGAGAAATCCTGGTCGATGGTGTGAAGAAATATTACCGGAGAGATGCGTTTATCTCCTGTAAGGAAACGCCGATCGTGCTGGCAGAGCTTGGAAATGATGCGGGAATCTACGGAGCTGCAAAACTGGCGCTGGGATAAGCGGCTGCCGGAATATGGAGCGGTAAGCGAAAAAAGAGGCTTACATGTTCAGGTTTGTAAAATCTGAACGTGTAAGCCTTTTTCGTTGATCAGGTTCCGCCTGTGGATATCGGAGCTGCCGCCGGAGCTTCTGTTGCTGCCGGAGGCTGAGTTGCCGCCGGAGCTTCCGTGGCTGCCGGAGGCTGCGTCGCTTCAGGAGCCTGTGTGACTTCCGGAGTCGTTGGCTGGGAAGGAGCCGAAGGATCGGTCGCACCCGGCGTCGGAGTTACGGAAGGTGTTGGGGTTACCGACGGTGTCGGAGTTGCCGTTGGGGCTGGCGGCGCTACATAGTGGCCGGCACAGCGTCTGGTCGGAACATCCGATACCGCATAGTATTCTGTGACTGCGTCGCAGCTGGAACGTGCCAGAAGTCCTGTCTCGCTGCAGATGCTGACTTCTTTGACCGTCGCAGGCATTTCAAATTCTTTTTCCGGAAGGTCTTCGTGGATCCTCTCCATTACCTTCTGCCACAATTCTCTGTGGAAACTCCGGTTGCTTGCCGGAATCTCCGCCTGAACGTCGTATCCGGTCCAGATAGCGGCAGTGTAGTAAGGGGTGAAGCCCGCGAACACCAGGTTCGTGTAATCGTTTGTGGTACCGGTTTTTCCGGCAACAGCCATGCCGTCGATCTGGCAGGCGGTTCCGGTACCTCTTTCCACAACGTCTTCCATCGCGCTGGTCAGCAGATATGCGGTGCTCTCACGGAAGACCTGGGTACTCTGACGGTTGGTGTTGTCGAGGATCACATTGCCGTCACTGTCTGTCACTTTGGTGTACAGGATCGGCTGGTTGTAGGTTCCTCCGTTGGCGATTGCCGCGTAGGCGCCGGTCAGTTCCAGATTGCTGACACCGTTGGTCAGACCGCCGAGGGCGATGGACTGATGACTGCTCTCGGATGGCAGAAGCTGAGAAAATCTGAATTTTGTCAGATAATTGTATCCTGTCTCCGGTGTGATCTCCGTCAGGACTTTGACCGCCGGAATATTGTAGGAATGTATGATTGCTTCGCGTACGGTTACGTTTCCGTGGTATCTGCCGTCTGCGTTGCGGACCGGAGTGCCGTCCTCATAGGTGTATGGCTCGTCCTTGATCACCGTGGAAAGGGTGATCGCTCCGGTATCCAGCGCAGGACCGTAAGCGGCAAGTGGTTTGAAAGAAGATCCCGGCTGACGGTAACTGTCCGTCGCGCGGTTCAGCGTCAGGCTGGCAGTCTTCTCTCCGAGACCTCCGACGAGTGCCTTTACATAACCGGTGGACTGGTCGATGATGGTCATGCATGCCTGAGGCTGCATGGTAAAATCAGCCCGCTCGGCAGTGATCGTGTCGCCCTCGGCCAGAATGGAAGCTTTATAAGCATCGATATAGCTCTGGGCCTCTTCCTGAGAATCAAACAGAAGGTCAAATTCCGGATCGTCATTGCGGAAGAAAAGCTGCATCATTTCCTTGCTGTAATTCTGAACCGTTCCATCGGAATGGGTGACGGTCAGCGCCCAGTCCAGTCCCACCTGGGTATCCGGCGGGTAATTGTCCGGATCCTGGAATTCTTCATCCAGTACGGACTGGATCCAGGAGTCCTGTGTGGTATAGATATGCAGACCGCTGCTGTAAACCGCATTCTGCGCCTGGACTTCCGTATAACCCTTCTGGACCATCAGGTCGTTGATCACCTGGGAGATGACTTCGTCATTAAAATAGGAATAAGGGGTTTCCTTTTCCTCAAACTGACTCTGCATCTGGATCCGCTCATAAACGTTATCATTGAGCGCTTCCTCATATTCCGCCTGGGTGATATAGCCCTGTTCCAGCATATTGTTCAGCACACGGTCCCGGCGTTTCTGATTGTTTTCCGGATGGGTTCTCGGATTATACCGTGTAGGTGCCTGAGGGATCGCGGCGAGCACCGCGCATTCGGAAAGGTTCAGATCCTTGGCATCCTTGCCGAAATAAGTCTGGGATGCCGTCTGGACGCCGTAGCAGCCGCTTCCGAGATTGATGGTATTCAGGTAATTTTCAAGAATAACGCTTTTTGTGTCTTCTCCCTGCTCCGTCAGATATTTTTCCAGCTCGAGCGCCAGATACTGTTCCTGGAACTTACGCCGGAAACGTTCCAGCGTGTTTTCGTCCATCCAGTCTGTGAATACATTGTTTTTCAGAAGCTGCTGGGTGATGGTACTGGCGCCCTCTGTGAAGTTAAAGCCATTTGTAACACCTACGACAGCAGCCCGCAGGATACCGCTGGGGTCTATTCCGTTATGCTCATAGAAACGTTCGTCTTCGATCGCCACGATCGCGTGCTGCATGTTCAGAGGGATCTCGTCGATGGAAATCGAAATACGGTTTCCGCCGGCGCCGGTCAGCTTCTGAAGCTCATTGCCGTCCGCGTCGTAGATAAAAGAGGCGTTTCCGAGAGGCATGATATTCACGTCTGAGATATCCGGGGCGCTGTCAATCAGTCCGCGAAGGATTCCAACGCCAAGGCTGATGATCGTCACCACCAGAAGAAGCAGAAGAAAAAAGCCGGTCCGCAGCGCATAGACACCTGCAGACCGTCCTGTTCTGGCATTGGCAGAAGTCAGCTTGTCACGCTTGTCGGCGACACTCTTTTTTCCAAAATTCATATCGTTCCTCCTTATACAACCTTTATGGTAAGTATAACCATATTCGCATTATATCAAATATGAACGGGTAAGAAAAGCCAAAAATAAAAAGTTCACAATTTGTGAGGTGAAGCGAGGCGGACGAAAACATCCCAGGAAAGAGGAGGTGCCTGTGCCGGGGACGGCTGGCGGAATGCGGAAAATCTAAACGTCCGGAAGCCCCTTCGGATGGGCGCCGGAGCGATTCGTCAGGAATTGTTGATCAATTCCCGACTCAGCGCTCCTCAGACTCCGGGCTTGTAGCCCTGCGTCTGTCCCATCCGGAGGGGCTCCCGGGCGTTAAGATTTTCTCGCATTCCGGCAGATGTCCCCGGCACAGGCACCTCCTCTTCCCTGGGATGTTTTCTGGTTCTCGCATTCACCTGTGGGGGCGTCGGCTGTAGAATACATGTGGTTGTATGGCGGGAAAATGTACTGCGTCAGTGGTAGAAAACACGGGACTTGTCAGAAAACGGGGGATGGGATATAATTTCAAGTACAGCGTTCGCTAAATAACTGGACCAAGCGCGCAGAATGCTTTTTCGAGTGTGCAGGTCAAAAAACGCAGGCGTAGCGGGCTACGCTGAGTATTTTTGACCTGTGCAATCGGGAAAGCAGGCAAGCGATTTGGTGTAGCTATTTAGCGAATGCTGTACGGGGTGATAGGTTAAGGGTGCCCGAATGGGTGGATTGGCCTGTTGGAAGTGTTTAGGCCGCTGGTTGGCGGCGGAATGGAGTTTGTTATGATGGAGCAGTTGCGGACGGTCTATCAGGGAGGCGTCGGGGAGATCGTGGAGAAGAAATCGCGGTTTATTGCTACGGTGCGCCTGGTGGAATCGGAGGAGGAAGCGCTGGAGGTTCTGGAGGCGGCGAGGAAGAAGTACTGGGACGCTACCCATAACTGTTTTGCCTATGTGATCGGTGAACGAAGGGAAACGGTCCGGTGCAGTGACGATGGGGAACCGTCGGGAACGGCGGGACGTCCGATGCTGGATGTGCTGCTGGGAGAAGAGATCACGAATGTGATCGTGATCGTGACAAGATATTTCGGCGGAACGCTGCTGGGAACCGGAGGACTGGTGCGGGCTTATTCCAAGGCAGTTCAGGAGGGGTTGGCGAACAGCAGGATCATTGACAAGAAATATGGCGTCCGGATGGAAATCCAGTCGGATTACAATGGGATCGGTAAGATTCAGTATTTGCTGGCGGAGGATAAGGTTCCTGTTCTGGATACGGAATATACGGACAAGGTGACGATGCAGGTGCTGCTTCCGAAGGGGCAGGTGGAGCAGATGAAAGCAAAGATCACCGAGGGAACCAACGGCAGGGCGCGAATGAGGGAAGTGGAGGAACTGTATTTTGCAGTTCTTGACGGGGAGATTCTTTATAAAGACGCATTATCGCAACACAAAACGTTAAAAATTTAATGCTTTTGTCGCAGGATTGTCAAATTTTCTGCGAAAAGATGTGGTATAATCGGCTACAGTTTATTTCTTATGGCTTTGAGGGGAACAGAATTAAGAAAAGGGGTAAGATACAAATGAAAAAAAAGAAGAAAATCCTTCTTGCTATTGCCGGTGTTCTTCTGGTCCTGATGATTGTCGCTTATGCCGCCAATGCATTGCATTTCAGCAGGCATTTTTATTCGGGAACAACCATCAATGGGATTGACAGCACGGAACTGACAGCCGAGGAAGTGAAGGAAAAGCTGGCGCAGAAGACGGAAGATTATGTTCTGAATCTGATCCGGATGGACGGTACGTCCGAAAGTATTTCCGCGGGACAGATCAGCCTTGTGTTTAAGGATGACAAGGAGGTGGATCAGCTTCTGGAAGATCAGGATCCGTGGCTGTGGATCGTGGAAGCGTTTACAGACAAGGAGCATGAGCTTCAGGTGTCGGTCAGCTACGATGAGGCCGCACTGGAGGCAGTGATCGACAGCCTTCAGTGCATGCAGGAAGGAAATTATACGCCGCCTCAGGACGCTGCAGTGGGCGATACGGAGAATGGATATACCATTGTTCCGGAAGTCGAGGGAAATCAGCTGGACCGGGCGAAAGTGCTGGAGGCGGTAATAGCGGCGATCGACTCCGGACAGACGGAATTGAATCTGTCGGACAGCGGATGTTATCTGAAGCCGTCCGTTTATCAGGACGACGAGGCGCTGAACGCCAGAGTCAATCAGCTGAATCAGCTGGTATCCGCCAACCTGACGATGGATTTCGGAAGCGGAAGGACGGAGACTGTCAATGGAGCGCTTCTGAAGACATGGGTGACGCAGGATGAAAATGGAAATGACATCATTGATCCCGCGAAGATCACGGAATATGTCAGCTCTCTGGCTGAGAAATATAATACCAAGGGAGCCACAAGAACTTTTCGCACGTCCGGAGGCGGTACGGTTCAGGTGTCCGGAGGCGACTACGGATGGCTGATGGATGAGACAACCACGGCTCAGAATCTGTCCAGCGCCATTGCGGCAGGAACTCAGGGAACGTTTGAGGTAACGTATACCAATTCCGCAAGATCCAGAGAAAGCAACGATATCGGAAATTCCTATGTGGAAATTTCCATTGACCAGCAGACCATGTGGTGCTATGTGGATGGCGAGCTGCTGGTGGAGACGCCGGTGGTGACCGGTGACGTGAGCAATGGAACGGAAACTCCCAAAGGCAGCGTGTGGAAAGTCAAAGGAAAGACCACCGATTATACGATGACAGGAAAGATCGATCCGGCGACCGGTAAACCGTCCTATACTGCCCATGTGAATTACTGGATTCCTTACAGTGAAGATCTGACCATCGGACTGCATGACCTGACGACCAGATCGGCATTCGGCGGAGATATTTATCTGACCAACGGTTCCCACGGGTGTGTCAATACGCCGCTGGAGGCAGTAAAACAGATTTATGAAGTGGTCTCTTATGGTTTTCCGGTAATCGTCTATTGATGCAGGGCCGCGATGCGCGGCTGTTCATAAGCATTAAGTTTTCCTATGGTCAATGCAGTAAATGTGCAGACCTGGCTGGAATGTTACGAGTGTTCAGAAAACAGAATTCAGGTGATGGTCTGGATTCTGTTTTCGCAGGTTAAAGGAGAGAGAAAAATGTATGACCGTCTGACGGAAAGTGATATCAGAAAAATGCAGGAGGAAATCGATTACCGCAAGCTGGTCGTGAGGCCAAAAGAGCTGGAAGCGGTAAAAGAGGCCCGGGCTCAGGGCGACCTGAGTGAAAATTTTGAATACAAGGCGGCGAAACAGGACAAAAACCGTAATGAAAGCAGGATCCGTTATCTGGAAAAGATGATAAAGACGGCAAGGGTGATTTCCGATGCGTCCGATGAGGATGAGGTTGGGATCAATAACACGGTTACGGTCTATGTGGAGGAGGATGACGAGGAGGAGGTCTATAAACTGGTGACTTCCGTCCGGGGAAATTCTCTGAAAGGGTATGTGACCATCGATTCACCGCTGGGAAAGGCGATCTTTCACAGGAAAGTCGGCGACCGGGTGACCGTGCGTGTCAGCGACAGCTACAGCTACGATCTGATCATCCGAAAGATTGAGAATACCGATGACAAAGGAGACGAGCTGAGGCGTTATTGACGAAAGAAAAAGGCAGCGAGCGGAACAGTTACGAACCGTTATCACGAAAGAGCTGGTTTGAGACGATATAGAAAGAGAACGAAGGGAGACAGGAAAACAATGAATGTACCGGAAAGAATATCAAAATTGCGCGAGCAGATGAACCACTATGGAATGGATGCTTATATCGTTCCAACAGCGGATTTTCATCAGAGTGAGTATGTGGGAGAATATTTTAAATGCCGCCAGTTTATCACTGGATTTACCGGATCGGCAGGAACCGCGGTGATCACCAGGGAGCATGCGTACCTCTGGACCGACGGAAGGTATTTCATCCAGGCGGCAAAAGAACTGGAAGGCAGCACCGTGGAACTGATGAAGATGGGAGAACCGGGCGTACCGACGATCCGGGAGTTCCTTCAGGAACAGCTTCCGGAAAAGGGCGTGCTGGGATTCGACGGAAGGACCGTTGCGGTTGGCGAGGGGCGCGCTTACGAGCGGATCGCCGAATCCAAAGACGGAAAGATTATTTACAGTGAAGATCTGATCGGCAGTATCTGGGACGACCGTCCGGAACTGTCCAGAGAACCGGCGTTTGCGCTGGATTTGAAATACACGGGGGAGACAGTGGCTTCCAAACTTGACAGAGTGCGCAATGAGATGAAACTATACGGTGCTGACCGTCATGTGCTGACGACACTGGATGACATCTGCTGGCTGCTGAATATCCGCGGCAATGACGTGGCGTTTTCCCCGCTGATCCTTTCTTACGCAGTGATCACGATGGATTCTGTGGAACTGTATATGGATGAGACAAAGCTGAGCCAGGAGATCCGCGCGGCGCTGGAAGCAGACGGAGTTGTGCTGCATCCTTACAATGCGATTTATGAGGACATCAAAAATGCCAAAGAGGGAGAGGTTCTGCTGCTGGATCCTGACCGGCTGAATTACGCGCTCTATAACAATATTCCGGAAACGGTCAAAAAGGTTGAGGCAAGAAATCCGGAGATTCTGTTCAAGGCTGTCAAAAATGCGGTGGAGATCGAGAATATCCGCAAAGCTGAGATCAAAGACAGTGTTGCCCATGTAAAATTCATGAAATGGCTGAAAGAAAATTATGACAAAGAAGTGATCACGGAGATGAGCGCTTCCGATAAGCTGGATGAACTGCGGGCGGAGCAGGGCAACTTTATTCGTCCGAGCTTTGCTCCGATCAGTTCATACGGGGAGCATGGGGCGATCGTCCACTATTCTTCCTCTCCGGAGACCAATGTCCAGCTGAAGGCAGGAGGATTTCTGATGACGGATACCGGAGCGGGCTTTTATGAAGGTTCCACCGATATCACCCGTACCTATGCGCTGGGAGAAGTGACTCCGCTGATGAAAGAACATTTCACCCTGGTTGCCGTGAGCAATCTGCGGCTGGCGGACGCGAAATTCCTGAAGGGCTGCACGGGCGTTGCGCTGGATATCCTGGCGCGAAAGCCGTTCTGGGATCGCGGCATGAACTTCAATCATGGAACCGGACACGGGGTCGGATATCTGCTGAATATTCATGAAGGACCGGCAGGTTTTCGCTGGAAAGAACGCCCCGGCGAGGTGGATCCTCTGGAAGCGGGAATGGTCATCACCGATGAACCGGGTATTTATATTGAAGGTTCCCACGGTATCCGTCTGGAAAATGAACTTCTGATCTGCGAGGGAGAGAAGAATGAGTACGGTCAGTTTATGTACACAGAGCCGATCACCTTCGTTCCGATGGATCTGGACGCCATCGATCCGGAGCAGATGTCTGCGGAAGACAAAAAGCTGCTGAATGATTATCACAAGAAAGTATACGAGGTGGTTTCTCCTTATCTGGAAGAGGATGAGAAGGAATGGCTGAAGACGTATACCAGAGAGATCTGATAACTAGTCATCCAGAGGACGGTTACGAAATCTGAGCATACAGGAAGGAGAACGCCGGTGATGAGAAATATGCGTCTGGCGAAGAGAGAGGTCACGGAGACGGAAGCGCTCCGCCAGATCCTGGAAGACTGCGATGTGGTGCGCCTGGGACTGACGGATGAAGATGGGATGTTTATCGTCCCTGTAAATTTTGGCTATGAGTTGTCGGAAGAAAACGGCGCGCGGAAGCTGCGGCTTTATATCCACAGCGCAAAGGAAGGCAGAAAAGCTGAGGCGTTTGTGAGGCATCCGGTGGCTGCCCTGGAAATGGACTGCGGTCATGAGGTCATCACCGGGGAGTATACCTGCAGTTATTCCTACGCCTACCGAAGCATTATGGGAACCGGGAGCGTCCGTGAGGTTACCGCGCAGGAGGAAAAGATCCATGGGCTGACATTGCTGATGAAACACACGGATCCGGAGGCGTCGGTGGACTTTCTTCCGGAGATGCTGGAGCGGGTTGGTGTCTATTGCATCGACGTTCTGGAGTTTACCGGGAAAAAGCGGGAAAAGAAAAAATAGTTGATTTTTAGGTGGTCGAATCGTTCGGCCACCTTTTCTGTGTGCCGAGCATGGCACTAGTCTTACTGCTGAAAGTCCAGCCACAGGTATTTACCGCCAAGTGTAGCGAACCACAAGCCGGTATCAGTAATGGTATGGATGAAGGAAGTGGTGTAGCAAAGTTCTTGAGCCTACGTACAGAAACTTGATAAAAAACAGTGCCGCTTTATCCGGTGAGTACTGTGTTTATTTGAGAGAATTTTTCCGAAACTCTCCCGGAGAGGTTCCGGTGAATTTGCGGAACTGACGGCAGAAATGTTCTGGATTATTATAGCCACACTGCCAGGCAATTTCGGAAATACTTTCTGTGGTATAGATCAAGAGATCCCTTGCTTTGAGCAGGCGGAAACTTATCACATCGTCCATACAGGAAACATTAAATTCCCGTTTGTACAAGAGCTGCAGATATCCGGTGCTGATGTGTAAATCCTTTGCCATATCGGAAATGTTCCAGGAAAACTGCGGGTTTGCAGCAATCTGTCTGCGCAAGGCCAGTAACTCATGATTATGTCTGGTGGAGGCAGTGTTCATAATATCATTATGCAGTTTGTTGAACAGAATCCGGAGTAATTGGGTGCTGTTCAGGTTGTTCTGCTCGCTGTTCAATATAGCATGTCTTATCTGCGTATTGCAATTATGAATGACAGCGTTGGTATTTTGCATGCCTCCTGTGACATCATTCAGTCCGTCTCCAGCTGGGCAAACCAGCTGCGCAGTTTCCCAGGTCAGCAGCTGAAACAGGTTGCGACAGTAATCAGGATCGAAAATCGGGAACGGAACTGCCTGGCGGGGAAATTTGGTGACGAAAGCTTCATCTGATGAGAAATGAAGCCAGTGATCGACATAGGGCTGATTATCTGCGGCATACCAGATTTCATGATTAGGAGGATACAGAACTGCTGTGTGAGCAGGATATTCCATGACCTTACCCTGTACACGGAAAAGTGCAGGCGTCGTTGTGATGACCAGCAGATAAAAGTTAAAACCTTCCGGTATATCATATTTAAAATCCTCGGAATGAATTCCCTCATAGCCGACGAAGTGAATTTGATTCATGGACAGCACATCCTTTCAAAATGCAGTGTGTGAAAACATATTTTGAATTTTTATTAATATGAGGATAGATCAATTATCCATTAGTATTATTCATTGCGCGAAAAAAGTCAATGGGATATTCTGAAGATAGATAAAAATTCGAAGGGAGCAATTCATTGTGAAGAAACAGGCTTTTAATCCCTATTTACCATCCTGGGAATATATTCCTGACGGGGAACCTTATGTTTTCGGAGATAGAGTTTACATTTATGGATCGCATGATCGTTTTAACGGATATGTCTTCTGTCTGGGCGATTATGTCTGCTGGTCTGCTCCGGTAGATGATCTTGGAAACTGGCGTTATGAAGGAGTGATTTATGAAAAAACATCAGATCCGCTGAACAGAGATGGGAAAATGTGTCTGTTTGCCCCGGATGTGACGGTAGGTCCGGATGGCAGATATTATCTGTATTATGTGTTGGATCACGTAGATATCGTTTCTGTAGCGGTGTGCGATACGCCAGCTGGAAAATATGAATTTTATGGTTATGTACATTATGCGGACGGAACCAGACTGGGCGAGAAGGAAGGAGATCAACCGCAGTTTGATCCAGGCCTTCTGACAGAGGGGGACAAAACTTATCTCTACACCGGATTTTGTGGTCGGGGTGACAAATCCAGAACCGGTGCCATGGCTACTGTTCTGGGACCGGATATGCTGACAATTCTGGAAGCACCGGTAATCATTGCTCCAAGCTGTGAATACAGCGAAGGAACAGGTTTTGAAGGACATGAATTTTTCGAGGCGCCATCCATGCGCAAAGTAGGAGATACTTATTATTTCGTATATTCTTCTATTGTTATGCATGAACTGTGCTATGCCACCAGTAAAAATCCAACAGAAGGTTTCAAATATGGAGGTGTCATTGTAAGCAATTGCGATTTACATATCGACACCTATAAACCGAAAGAAATGCCTATGGCTTATGGGGCAAACAATCATGGCAGCATTGTCGAAATTCAGGATGACTGGTACATTTTTTATCATCGTCATACCAATGGAACCTGGTACAGCAGACAGGGCTGTGCGGAAAAGCTGACCATTCTGCCGGACGGCTCTATTCCTCAGGTGGAAATCACATCCTGCGGCTTAAACGGCGGACCGCTTCAGGGAAAAGGAGAATATCCTGCTCATATCGCCTGTCATCTTTATAATAACATTCCCTCTGTTTATGTGGGAGATGACCGTTTTCCGAAGATTGTTCAGGATGGAAGAGACGGTGACGAAGAACCGGGTTATATTACAAATATGAAAGACTCTGCGACAGCCGGTTTTAAATACTTTGATTGTAAAGATGTGAAGGAAATCCGTATTAAGACCCGTGGTTATGCAGCGGGCGTCTTTGAAGTAAGAACTGCATGGGATGGGGAAGTGCTGGCAACAATCAAACTTGAATTTACCAATGTTTGGGAGGAATATTCAGCGCCGGTTCAGATTCCGGACGGCGTACAGTCTATCTATTTGACTTACAGAGGGGATGGCATTGTGAGTCTTTTATCTTTTACATTGGCATAAAACGTAGCTTACGATAAAAAGGAGAAGTGAAAATGGGGGCATTTCATACCCTATCTGTTAACGAGTTCAGATCCTGCAGGTCCATGGAAAAAGAGAACGATTGAAGGTTTTTATTATTTTACCTGTCACATGTTAAAGAGCGGAAATGCCTGGAAAACTGAGGATTGCTTTATTGCGGATTCACTGACTGTAATTTTGTTTTTGATGGAGGTATAAACTAAATGAAAATAAGAAGATTTTATCAGATTGATACGAATGCGAATGTTCATTTTCATAACAATGTAGATTTTTGTATCGGAACCGGGAGAATGGGACTGGCACTGCAGCAGGAATATCAGGAACAGCTGAAGCTGGTGCAGGAAGAAATAGGTTTTCGTCATATCAGGGGACATGGTTTGTTTTCTGATGACATGGCAATTTACCAGGAATATGAGGATGCATCAGGAAACAGACAGGTAGAATACAATTTTACTTATCTGGATCTGGTGATGGACAGTTATCAAAAATGTGGTCTGAAACCTTTCCTGGAGCTGGGATTTATGCCGGCAAAGTTAGCTTCCGGTGAACAGACAATTTTTTATTGGAAGGGAAATACCACGCCGCCGAAAAGCTATGAGGCATGGTGTGAACTGGTGACAGCTACCTTGAAGCACCTGATGGAACGTTATGGGGCGGATGAAGTGGTGACCTGGCCTGTTGAGGTATGGAACGAACCAAACCTTTCGGGCTTCTGGAAGGATGCAGATATGGAAGAGTATTTTAAGCTTTTTCAGAAAACCTTTTATGCGGTTAAGGCTCTGGATGAACGTTTTCGTGTGGGCGGACCTGCCATTTGTGGGGTACAGGATGAATTCTGGATTCGTTCTTTCATGGAATTTTGCCGCAGAGAGAAGATTGCGGTGGATTTTATAACCAGACATCACTATACTACGGAGTTTCCGGAAAATGTGGGACATTATGGTTATGCTGCGCTGCTTGATCCGAAAGAAGGTTTTGCAAACCTTCAAACCACCAGAAATATTGTGGACAGTTTTGAGGAATACAGAGGGTTGGAAATTCATATTACGGAATTCAATACGTCTTATGTTCCAAACTGCCCGCTGCATGACACAAACCAAAATGCGGCGTATCTGGCGCTGCAGCTGTCAAGACTGGGGGATATGAACGAGTCCTATTCCTACTGGACATTTGGTGATATCTTCGAAGAGTATGGTGTTCCATTTACGCCTTTCCATGGTGGATTTGGTCTGGTAGCCAACGGCCGTATTCCGAAACCTACCTTTTGGACCTTTAAATTTTTCAGAGATTTGGAAGGAAAATGCGTACATAAATCGGATGATATGGTGGTGCTTCAAAAAGAAGATGGAAGTTTTTGCGGTGCAGCCTGGAATTGGAGCAGAACACGAACCGGAAAGGAACTGGAAATCGGATTACGTGTGCCTGCTGATAAAGAAGAGTATGTGCTGATTACGAAAATAGTGGATGAAGAAACCTGTAATCCGCTTCGGCTCTGGCATGATCTGGGAGAACCATCCAGCTTGAGTGAAAAACAGAAGAAGCTTCTGAGGGAAGCGGCAAATCCGCTGATTACCAGCAGCAGAGTGTATCCTGACAGCAGGAACGCAGAGATAAAGCTGAATATTCGGGAACATGGTATGGTGTATTTTGAATTGGCACCTGTGGTGACGAAGAGTGACAGAGGGTATGATTATAAAAGAGTGATGCAGTATGATGTGCAGTGAAGTTAAAATGCAGGAGGTCGGAATTGAAGGTGGCGAAACGTTTCTTTTTATAAGCAGCAACGCCACGGAAGTCTGTGGAAGCTTTAAAGGTTTCCAATGCTTTTGGACTTTTGTGTGAATTGGTAATTGGTTAAACGATTAATCGAATGCGAAGTATCATAACCAATGAGAAACAAAAAAGAAATTCACAGGAGGTAACGTATGAAGTTTACAAATCCAGTAGTAAAGGGGTGTTACCCTGATCCAAGTGTATGCAGAGTTGGGGACGATTTTTATCTGGTAAACAGCAGTTTCGAGTTTTTTCCGGGGCTTCCGGTGCTGCACAGCAGAGATTTAGTACATTGGAAGACAATAGGACATTGCCTTAGCAGAAGCGATCAGCTGATACTGGAACCGGGAGAGCATAACCATTCAGGAATCTATGCCCCTAGCATTCGCTATCATGAGGGGATTTTCTACGTGATTACAACAAATGTTGGAAACAGTCCGGATAAGGGAAATTTTTATGTATGGACAAAAGATCCGGCGGGAGAGTGGTCTGACCCGATTTTTTTGGATACGCCGGGAATTGACCCTTCGCTGTATTTTGATGAGGACGGAAGTTCTTATTATGTTGGTACCTGCGAGGAAGGGATTTATGTACAGAGCATTGATCTGCAGGAAGGCAAAGTGACAGGTCCACGCCATGTTTTGTGGAAAGGGACGGGCGGAAGTTTCCCGGAAGGTCCTCATATTTACAAAAAAGACGGATGGTATTATCTGATGATTTCAGAAGGTGGAACGGAGCGATGTCACATGCTGACTATGGCGCGAAGCCGCAGCCTTCTTAAGGATTATGAGCCGTGTCCTAAAAATCCTGTTATGACAAACCGCAGTCTGCCTCTGCCAATCCAGTCCGTGGGACATGCGGATCTGGTTGAAGACAAAAATGGTAACTGGTGGGCAATCTGTCTGGGAACAAGAACATTTTCCTATCCGCCTAGACATAATCTGGGCAGAGAGTGCATGCTGGTACCTGTGGATTTTAGTGGAGAATGGCCGGTTTTTGGAGATTGTGGACGTGTTCTTGAGGAATTTGATGTGCCGATGCTTCCGGGAGAAGGAGTGTCAGAAGCAGATGATATTGATTTCTTTTCTGATACATTTTCCACGGAAAAACTGGGGCTGTCCTGGAATGCGCTCTATAATCCTGCTCCTGTATTATGGAAAAGCGGAAACGGGCAGTTGACTTTGTGGGGAAATGAAAGAAAACTTGAAGATGCGGATAGAATTGCTTGGCTCGGAAGAAGGCAGCAGCATCATGTCAGCACAACGAATGTAACGCTGACATTTGAGTGTGTGCAGGAAGGTGAGGAAGCAGGCCTTACCATATTTATGAATAATTATCATCATTATGATGCCGCTCTCATGCAGAAAGATGGAAAACGAAAACTGATTTTGCGCAGACAGATTGGAACGTTGTGGAAAATAGAAAAGGAAATTGACTATCCAAAGGACACTGTTGAGATTATGCTGCAGTCTGATCTGGAACAATATGTATTTTTCTATCGGGAACCGGGCGGTCAGTGGAAGGAACTTGGCGGCGGAGAAACTATTTATCTAACGACGGAAGCCGGCGGAGCGTTTACCGGAAACTATGTTGGTCTTTATAGTGTTGGGAATGGCCAGAAATGTGTAACTCCTGCAGTATTTAAGAATTTCTGTTATCAAGTCGGAAAGGTGGCAATATGACCTTTGAAATTCGTCTTGCATGCCGATTCACTGTGATTTTGTGTTCAGAGATTCAGTGAAAGAAATCGGATGACTTTACATAGTTTCGTATACGTGAAAGTTTAAAAAGGTAAAACGGAAAACTTAAGTGGTCTTAAAGACGGCACACGATAAAATTTCGTAGGCCGTCTTTCTTTATGCTGTTTTTGAAATTGAGTTAAACGATATATATTACAAAACGGGATTCTCGGCCTGCTATTTACCCGTCTACTCTTGGATTTTGTGAAAAAGAATATATATTTATCGAAAAACGATAAATATATATTGACAAATAATGGGAAACGGGATTATACTGCTTGTAAGAAAGGAAAGCAACAGCAAAGCGAGGAGGTTGAGTATGAGTCAGAAAGAAATGGCAAGGTATCTGAAAATGATCACAGTAGGAATCGGAATCCTGTTTCTGCTTTTTGTCCTTTGGTTTTTGCCGTCGTCTCTGCGGCAGATACTGCCGGAAATGATGGGCAGGGCATTCTATATTGGGAGTTGTATTTTTATCCTGGTGACGGCGGTTCCGTGTCTGATCTGTCTGTGTATGTTCTGGGGAGTCTGCGTAAGAATCGGACAGGACAGATCCTTTTCCAGAGAGAATGCACAGGCGCTGAAGCGGATGAGCCAATGGATGATGGTGGATACGATCCTGTATGCAGGGCTGCTGGCAGCATGCTTTTTGCTGGGATGGTACCAGCGTATGGGCAGCATGATTTTTGCGGTGGTTTTAATCCTGTTTCTGTGCATTGCACTGTCAGTGATCTGCGCAGTGCTTTCCCATCTGGTATATAAGGCAAGCAGAATACAGGAGGAACAGGATCTGACGATCTGATAGGAGGAAAACGTGGCAATTATCATCAACATAGACGTAATGCTGGCAAAACGTAAAATGAGTGTGACCGAGCTTTCGGAAAAAGTCGGTATTACGATGGCGAATATTTCAATTCTGAAAAACGGAAAGGCAAAAGCGGTGAAGCTGAGTACTTTGGACAGCATCTGCAAAGCGCTGCAGTGTCAGCCGGGGGATATTCTGGAATATGTCCCGGACGAGGAGACGTAAGAGGACTTGCAGATATCCGCTGACGGAAAGGAGAAAAATATATGGAAAAACAGGAACGGCCAGAGGCGCAGGAGATTCTGGCTTGTGAAACTGCGCTCATTTTGGAGGAAAAAGAAGAGAAGCGTGAACCGATTCCGGCAGACGGCACAGATTTCTGGTTCGCTGTGATTTACACGATACTTGGATACAGCTTTGCTTATCTGCTCAGCAGCGGAGGTTTTGCATGGAAATTTTCAGCATTTACCGCAGGTTACGCGGTGGCAGTGCTGGGATATCTTCGGGTGAAGAAGAAGACAGTCCCACGGGAAAGCTGGTTCTGGCTGGCGATGATGCTTGGTTCCGGAATTCCCTATGGGTTCTACACGTCGAGACCGGTGCTTCAGGTACTGGGAACGATGGCGCTTGGCGCTTACTGGACACTGGCGGCAGGCGGATGCCTGATGGAAGAGGGGAGGACCTCCCAGTGGGCGGCAGCGGATTTCTGGAACAGTATCTGGGTGGTGCCGTTTGGAAACTTTTCCTGCTATTTTCATGTGTTGTCCAGCGGCGGAGAAGAGCAGCCGGGAAAAGATGCAAAGGATACAGAAACCGGAGAAAAACCGGAGCAGGACGGCGGACGGGGAGAAGGACAGGCGAATCTGAGAAGGCTGGGGATAAAAAAGATCGGGGCGGTTTTCGGCGGCCTGCTCCTTTCCGTTCCAATCCTGTTCGTAGTATTGCCGCTGCTCGCCAGCGCCGATGACAATTTCGGCAGGCTGGTTTTGGAACTGCCGGAAAAAATATCGGACGACATTTGGAGCTTTCTGGTGCGGGCGGTATTTTCTCTCCCCGTGACTGCCTATCTGTTTGGGCTGGGTTATGGGTGCATTTATAAAAGAAAAACGGACAGGATCCAACGGGAAGCGGTGCGAAAAACCGGAGAAGGAGTGCGGATCGTTTCGGATACGGCGGTGAACACAGCGTTGATGACAGTCAGTGCGTGTTATGGATTGTTTATGGCGTTCCAGGCACAATATCTGTTTTCTGCATTTGTCGGAATACGTCCGGAAACGTACACTTACGCAGAGTATGCCAGAAAAGGATTTTTCGAACTTTGTCTGGTAGCAGTGGTAAATCTTGCGGTACTGTTGATGGCAAATCTGTTTACGAAGACAAAAAGAGAAGAGAGTCGGTGGCTCAGATGCCTGAATCTTTTACTCTCTGTCCTGACCCTGCTTCTGATCTCGACGGCAATGAGCAAAATGATTCTTTATATCAGTGCGTATGGACTGACGGAAAAAAGAATTACCACGATGGTCTTTATGGCATGGCTGGCGATTGTGTTTGTCCTGTGGTGTGCCTGCCAGAGACGGAAGCTTCCGATGATCCGGACAGCGGTGATGAGTGGTTCAGCATTTTATGTGATGTTGTGTGTTCTGCCTTTGGAAAGAATCGTGACGGCGATCAATGGAATATTTTTTTACTGATCATACGGCGGCTTGCGGTATCCTCCTCACCGAGACGAAAATCACTACACTTTTCATCAATGGTCTGCTATAATAATGGGAAAGATTATGAATGGAGAGGAAAATTATCATGGAAAAAATTGCAAGCTTTACCATTGACCATATCAAACTGCAGCCGGGCGTGTATGTGTCCAGAAAGGATCAGGTGGCAGGAGGCGTGGTGACAACCTTCGATCTGCGCATGACTTCCCCAAATGAGGAGCCGGTGATGAATACTGCGGAAGTGCACACCATCGAGCATCTTGGAGCAACTTTCCTGCGAAACCATCCGGAATTTGGCACAAAAACTGTATATTTCGGACCGATGGGCTGCCGTACCGGCTTTTATCTTCTGCTTGCAGGAGATTATGAGTCACGGGATATCGTTCCGCTGCTGACGGAAATGTTTGAGTTTATCCGCGATTTCCGCGGCGAGGTGCCGGGGGCTTCCGCGAAGGACTGCGGAAACTACCTGGATATGAACCTGGGAATGGCAAATTATCTGGCGAAAAAATATCTGGAGCAGGTGCTGTATGATATCAAAGAGGAGCGTCTGGTTTATCCACAGTAAGGAAAATACGGCTGGAAATCGGTAACCGTTCCGTTGGATGAATGGTTACCGAAATTATTTTGCGGGCAGCGACAGAGAAAGGAAAAAGAGATGAGATATCCCAAATTTTTAAAAGAGAACGGAACGATAGGATTTGTGGCTCCGTCTTTTGGATGCAACATCGAACCATACCGGACCGCCTTTGAACATGCGAAGGAAATCTGGAGCGGTATGGGATATGGGCTTCAGCTTGGACCCAACTGTTATGAGGGGCGTGGGATCGGCATCAGCAACACGCCGGAATTGTGCGCACAGGAGCTTATGGAATTTTATCAGAGCCAGAAAAATGACTGCCTGATCTCCTGCGGCGGCGGAGAGCTGATGTGTGAAATCCTGGGACATCTGGATTTTGAGGCGCTGAAGCAGGCGGAACCCAAGTGGTACATGGGGTATTCCGACAATACCAATTTTACATTTTTGCTGACGACGATCTGTGATACGGCATCGATTTACGGGCCATGCGCGGCGGCGTTCGGCATGGAGCCCTGGCACGAATCCATCGACGACGCTATGGGGATTCTGACGGGAAAAAATCTGCAGGTTCACGGCTATGATCAATGGGAAAAAGAAAGCCTGAAAGATACAGAACATCCGCTGGAGCCGTACCATGTGACAGAACCGCGGGTCCTTCGCCGTTTCCCAGATCAGGATGTGGAATTTTCCGGAAGGCTTCTCGGTGGATGTGTGGATTGTCTGGTGACGCTTCTGGGGACAGAATTTGACCGGGTACAGGAATTTGTGGAAAAGTACAAAGACGATGGGATCGTCTGGTTCCTGGAAAGCTGTGAGCTGAATGTGATGGCTCTGCGCCGGGCGTTCTGGCAGATGGAACATGCGGGATGGTTCCGTTATACGAAAGGCTTTTTGATCGGCCGTCCGCTGGTTCACGGACAGGAAATGATGGGGCTGGATCAGTATCAGGCGGTGATGGGAATTGTTGAACATTACCAGGTTCCGGTGATCATGGATGTGGATCTCGGCCATCTACCGCCGATGATGCCGTTGATCACGGGCAGCTATGGAACTGTGTCAGTAAAAGGAAATGACATCCGGATCCATATGGAACTGAAATAAAGTTTTCTTAATTTTGCAGTTTTAACAATTCAGAAACAAAATATGCACATTTCAAAAACATCCGAAGCGCAGAATAGCGTTATCAAGTGAAACGCATGTGACAGCCCGGCAGGCTGAACTGTTAGAAACACGTTGCTGCAGATGAATGATGATAAATGGAGGATGTTGAAATGAGTGAAAAGATGGATCTGGAAAAAGAAAACTTTCAGGCACAGGTAGATGGAGAACGTCTCAGAATGGAGGCGGCAGAGAAAGCAGGAGAGAATCTTGCGGAGGGTACGGTCGAGGCATATGAAGCCATTGAACATGGCGTGGTAGGTACTTATAAAGCCATCGAACACGGCGTGGTGGATACGTACAAAACCATCGAGGACGGCGTAGTCGGAGGATTCAACAAGATCAGTGATAAATTTGTAGATGCTTTTCTGAAAAAAGAAGGGGAAAGCGTGGAGGAAGCCAAGGAAAGACTGGCAAAGGAGCAGGCGGAACGGGAAGCGGCGGCAAAGGCAGCGGCAGAGAAACACAGACGGTAAAGCGCCCGCCTCTTTGTGCTTTTCGGAGAAGCGGAAGAGGAGGGTAAAATGAAGCGGTTAGGAAAAATACTGCGCAGTCTGGTGTTTCCCCACTGGCTGATCGCGCTTCTTGTGATTCCGACAGGGTTTGGAATGCTGATGTACAGTTTTCTCATCGTGCCGGAGGATGATGTGATCGCCTACCTTTCTTATGCATGGTCGGCTTATGCGCTGACGATTCTTTGTACCAGCATTCCAAGGATCATCCGGTTTGGAAAGTGGTTCCGGGGAGAGAATCCCTTTGCGCAAAGGTATTTTTCCGATACCCAGTATCGGATCAAATGGTCGCTGTACGGTTCTCTGACGGTGAACATGCTGTATGCGGTGCTGCAGTTGGGATCCGGAATCTATTATCACTCCGCATGGTTTTACACACTGTCCGGCTACTATGTCATATTGGCTGTGATGAGGTATTTTCTGCTGAAGGAAACCAGACATAGGGAGCTGGGGAAAAACCTTTTCCGGGAATATCTTCATTACCGGTTTTGCGGCATTTTGCTGCTGCTCCTGAATCTTGCCCTTGGCGTGATGGCATTTTATATTGTAAGCCAGAGCCGGGGCTTCGAACATAATCCGATCATCACGATCGCAATGGCTGCTTACACATTCTTTGCCATTACGATGGCAGTGATCAATTTCGTAAAATACCGGAAGAAAGGAAGCCCGGTCATGGAGGCAGTCAAAGCTATCAGTCTGGCGGCGGCACTGGTCTCCATGCTGTCGCTGGAGACGGCGATGATCTCCGCTTTTGGAGAGGACAACGGACCCATGTTCCGGAAAATTATGACAGCCTCTACCGGAGCCGCCGTGTTTGTGCTTATTCTTGCCATGGCGGTGTTTACGATCTGGCATTCCACCAAAGAGATTCAAAAAATCAAGAGGCAACAGATCAATGCGGACGAAACAGAAGACTGAACTGTTATGACGAAACAGAAGATCGGAAAAAAACTACTTGACAAATCTGTGTTTTTCTGCTTATACTGGAGAAGATCATATAAACAAAGCGATGAAGAGACGAGTACGCTGCGGAATGTCCCAGAGAGAGATCCGATGTGGTGGAAGGATTTTGTCAGGAAACAGCCGAAGACCAGCTCCGAGCGGCCCCAATCCGGCCCGGTGATTCCGTTATCATCCTGAATGAAGTGGTTCTGAACATCTGCAGCATGCCGGTCCGGCAGTATTTGATGCAGTTCAGGACAAGCGGGGTGGAACCGCGATGAAAAAGAGTAATCGTCCCCTTCTGCAGCGTTGATGATACGCTGCAGGAGGGGATTTTTGTCGTCCCCATGAAACTTTATAAACAAACATGCTCTGTGAGGAGAAATCTCCTGAGAGAACAAAAGTTATGGACGAAAAGGAGGAAAAGCAAATGATTATCACACTGAAAGACGGAAGCCAGAAGGAATATTCCGGAAGCATGAGCGTGATCGATATCGCAAAAGATATCAGCGAAGGCCTGGCGCGTGTGGCATGTGCCGGAGAAGTGGACGGAGAGGTTGTGGATCTGCGTACAGTCATTGACAGAGACTGCAGCCTGAGCATCCTCACATTTGACGATGAGGGAGGACGCGGAGCATTGCGTCATACCGCTTCTCATATCCTGGCACAGGCGATCAAGCGTCTGTATCCGGAGGCGAAACTGGCGATCGGACCATCCATCGCAGATGGTTTTTACTATGATATCGACAAGGAAGTTCCGCTGACCAGCGACGATCTGGAAAAAGTTGAGGCGGAGATGAAGAAGATCGTAAAAGAAAATCTTCCGATTGAGCGTTTTGAACTGCCGAGAGCGGAGGCGATCGCTCTGATGAAAGAGAAAGATGAGCCTTATAAAGTGGAACTGATCGAAGACCTTCCGGAGGACGCGGTGATCAGTTTTTACCGTCAGGGAGAATTTACAGACCTCTGTGCAGGCCCGCATCTGATGTCCACCAAGCCGGTGAAAGCGTTTAAGCTGACAAGCCTTGCAGGCGCGTACTGGAGAGGCAGCGAGAAAAACAAGATGCTGCAGCGTGTCTATGGTACGGCATTCACAAAGAAGGCAGATCTGGACGAGCATCTGGCGATGATCGAGGAAGCGAAAAAACGTGACCACAGAAAGCTCGGAAAAGAACTTGGACTGTTCATGATGTGTGAGGAAGGACCGGGCTTCCCATTCTTCCTGCCGAAGGGAATGGTTCTGAAAAATACACTGATGGAATACTGGAGAGAGATCCATCAGAAAGCAGGATATCAGGAAATCTCCACTCCGATCATCCTGAACCGCCGTCTGTGGGAGACTTCCGGACATTGGGATCACTATAAGGAAAACATGTATACCACAGAGATCGACGGTGAAGAGTATGCGGTAAAACCGATGAACTGCCCGGGCGGCGTTCTGGTATACCGCTCCGAACCGCGTTCCTACCGTGATCTGCCGCTGCGTCTCGGCGAGGTGGGACTGGTTCACCGTCATGAGAAATCCGGACAGCTTCACGGTCTGATGCGTGTGCGCTGCTTCAATCAGGACGATGCGCATATCTTCATGACACAGGATCAGATCAAAGACGAGATCAAGGGAGTTGCGAACCTGATCGACGAAGTTTACCGTCTGTTTGGATTCAAATATCATGTGGAACTGTCCACACGTCCGGAAGACAGCATGGGAAGCGACGAGGACTGGGAGGTTGCAACAGAGGCACTGCGCTCTGCGCTGGATGAACTGGGACTGGAGTATGTGGTAAACGAAGGTGACGGAGCATTCTACGGACCGAAGATCGACTTCCATCTGGAGGACTCCATCGGAAGAACCTGGCAGTGCGGAACCATCCAGTTGGATTTCCAGCTTCCGCTGCGGTTTGAGCTGGAGTACACAGGAGCAGACGGAGAGAAACATCGTCCGATCATGATCCATCGCGTGGCGTTCGGTTCCATCGAGCGTTTCATCGGTATCCTGATCGAGCATTTCGCAGGAGCGTTCCCGACCTGGCTGGCTCCGGTTCAGGTAAAAGTGCTTCCGATTTCCGACAAATATGCGGATTATGCGAAGAAAGTTTACGAGGAACTGCAGGCAGCAGGTATCCGTGTGGAAATGGATACACGTTCCGAGAAGATCGGCTACAAGATCCGCGAGGCACAGGGTCAGAAGATTCCGTACATGCTGATCGCCGGTGCGAAAGAGGAAGAGGAAGGAACCGTTTCCGTGAGAAGCCGCTTCAAAGGCGACGAGGGATCCAGAACACTGGAAGCGTTTATCTCTGATATCAAAGAAGAAATCAAGAACCGCGAAAACCGCAAGGTTGAAGTGGAAGTAAAAGAAAATAAGTAATGTATTTTCAGGCAATGTATTCTATATAATATAGAAGAAAAAATTTATCACAAAAGCGGCAGATTCCTGTCTGTGGCTGTGAATGGAAAAAGCGGCGGAGCTCAGACTCTGCCGCTTTTTTTGAATGAAGGTACGGTGATAGGAAAGTATGGTATTATATGATTATGCCAGGGAAGCGGAGGAAGAATCCGCGCTTCCCAGTGTGATGGTTATTGTCTTTTCTGTATAGGAACTCTGATCCGGCACCATCAGTGTCACCTCCACCTGGGAACCGGCAGGGTAATACTGCAGCAGGCTCTGAAGATCCGAAACGGAAGTAACGGTATTTCCGTCAAAACTGGTCAGGATACTTCCCGCCGTAATCCCGGCAGCAGCAGCGGCGCTGTTCTCGGAAACATTGCTGATATAGACACCCTGGGGGATCTGGTAAGCTTCAGCCACATCACTGGAAATGTCTCTTCCGGAGACTCCGATCGTGCCCTGACTGCCTTCTTCAACCTTGGCCTTTGTCGTCTCATTCATCAGGGATTCAATGATATCCTGTACCCGTGAGATCGGAATTGCGTAGCCCATTCCCTCGATCTCTGTGGAGGAAAGTTTTGCAGTGTTGATTCCGATGAGTTCTCCGTCCATGTTCAGCAGCGCGCCTCCACTGTTCCCCGGATTGATGGCTGCATCGGTTTGAATGTAAGTGCTGCTTTCCGTGCTTTCCGTGTCAGTGGAAGAGCTGTCTGAAGAACTGATGGTACGGTTGGTTGCGCTTACGATACCGGTAGTCACGGACTGACCGTATCCAAGAGCATTTCCGATAGCGACAACCTGTTCCCCGACTTTCAGGGAATCGGAATCACCGATCACTGCGGTGGAAATGCTGGAAAGCGTATCCGAGGAAATGTTGTCCAGAGATACCGCGATGACCGCAAGATCGTTGGTAGAGTCCATGCCTTTCAGAGATGCTTCGCAGACCTGATTGTCAATGAAACTTACAGAGAGTGTATCGGCATTTTCCACCACATGGTAATTTGTGACGATCAGAAGCTCCGTGTCATTCTGCCCGATGATGATGCCGGAACCGCAGCTTTCCGTTTCCTGCAGCTGAGGCTGCTGATAATTATATCCGAACGTATTGAAATAATTCTGCACTTCCTGGACCGACTGGTTGGTGATCGATACAATGGAAGGCATTGCGGCTTCCGCGATATCAGAGACATCCAGACTGCCTTTGGAGGTGCCGGAGGTTGCGGAAACCTCGCTGGCATTCAAAAGGCTGGAAGATCCGGAAGTTCCGTTTGAGGAAGTCTGCGTGCTGCTTTCGATCAGCAGGTTCACACCCTGGAAAGTACCGGCAGCCAGTCCTCCGAAGAGAACTGCGCTGAGGGCGAGGGCGCTGACTTTTTTCAGGAAAGCTTTCTGCTTTCTGTTTCGTCTGGACTGCCGTACCGGAGAAACCTCCGGGAGATCCCGGTCTGTCCCGTTGTTCTGCTGCATGGATTGTTCCTGGTTGAATTTATATTTTTTCATCATGATTTCCTCATTTCTGACGCATTTACTGCGTCATTAAGGTAGATTTGGAAGGTTACTTCCAAACTTAACGCCTCCTTGTTCTTTACAAGTGAAAGTATAAAAAAAGACTGTGAAAAAAATGTAGTAAAATTGTGATGGAATTACGATAAAAGTGTGGAAAAAGTGTGTTCTCCTGGAAAGGATAAAATCCGCAGCTGTCCAGTCGGTGAAGTTTTGTAATGAATCAACCAGAGTGTGTCTGAAAATTTGTAATAGTTCAGCTAGCTGAACTGTTACGAAAATTTAAAGAATAATAAATGAAAAACAGAGCATACTATCTCCGAAAAGAAAATAACAGGAGGTAAAGAATATGCCAGCATTAAGTTGTTCTGCAACAACCTGCATTTATAATAAGCAGGAACTCTGTTCAAAAGGAGACATCAAGATCGGCGGCAGCAATGCCCACAAGCCGGGGGAGACCTGCTGCGAAAGTTTTCAGGAGCGGGGACAGGATGCAATGACCAATTCCATGGCATCCGGAATGGGATGCACCAACATTGCCATCGACTGCGAAGCTCAGAACTGTCAGTTTAACGAATCCTGCAAATGTACGGCAGGAGGAATCCAGATCTCAGGCAGTGAAGCCTGTTGCTGTGATGATACAAAATGCAGCAGCTTCCGCTGCGGCTGAACTGATTCTATGGCTCTGGCTGCGGCTTGGGCAAGAGCCAGAACCTTCAGTGGGTCTTTTTAGAAAGTATTTGAAAAGGCGTAGATAGCCGTGGTGGAAAAGCGGACGAAAGCAGCCAGGCGCAGGTGGTATGCGTGTACGGCGGGCGGCTGGAAAAATGCGGAAAATCTAAGCGTTCCAAAGCCCCTGCGGACGGGCACCGGAGCGATTCATCAGGAATGCCTGATGCATTCCCGATTCAGCGCTCCTCAGGCTCAGGACGTGTAGTCCTTCGCCTGACCCGTCCTCCGGGGCTTTGGAGCGCTAAGATTTTCTCGCACTTTTCCAGATACCCGCCGTACACGCATACCACCTGCGCCTGGCTGCTTTCTGGGCTTTGAGGACGGATGGTCGCTTTGTCTACTGGCTTGACTGTGTAACTTCAAGTACTTCTAGAGTGTGTTTGAAAATTCATTCCTGCAATCTGCACGCCCCACTTTGCGGGAAGTTCGTTCCAAAATCAGTCAGCGTAGCCCGCTACGCCTCCTGGTTTTGGAACAAATTTCCCACAAACTGTGACGCACATCTTGCAGAAAGCAATTTTCAAACACGCTCTAGTGGAATTGTGTGGTTGCTTTTTGAACTGTTCATTTCGAAAAATTTTTTTGCGTGAGTATAGTAGTTCTTTTGTATGGATGTACTTAGTGGTATTTATCGTGGATGTCATTGGCACAATCAAGTAGCTGGATTCCTGCTGGATTCGTGAGTAGTATTTCATCTGCGAATGAATTTACGCATTTGTAAACATCTGAATTTTCCGGTGCCAAAGAACAGAAAAACTCCCTGGGCGGGCGGAGGGTTACAACCCCGGAGCCTGAGGAGCGCTGAATCGGGAATGCATAAAGCATTCCTGATGAATCGCTCCGGTACCCGGTCCGAACGGTTCCGGGACGGTTAGATTTTCCGCCTCCCCGCAGCCGCCCGCTGTACACGGACGCCGCCCGCCCAGGGAGTTTTTCGTCCGCTTTTTCTTCCGCTTTTCACTCGCACGAAAAAAACAAAAAAAGGTATTGACAATACCCGCCCGTATATGATAGAGTAACAGAGTGTGAAAAAGAAAGTAGAGTATCCACTCTCACCTTAGCGCAAACGGGCGACTATGGTTCAATATTGAAATATCCTTTTCTGTTGAGCAGGAAAAGCTGGTATGCAATGTTTGATGTGGATAGTCTGTCTATCCGCTTTTTTTATGCTGAAAAGAGCGGATCGGCGAAGCGGCTCAGAGTATATGATGGAGGTGCACTACAATTAGCGATTTGATGATTAATGAGCAGATTCGAGACAAAGAAGTTCGTCTCATCAGCGAAAACGGGGAACAGTTAGGAATTATGTCTGCGAAAGAGGCATATTTTAAGGCTCAGGAAGCAGGTCTTGACCTTGTGAAGATCGCTCCGACCGCAAAGCCTCCTGTTTGCAAGATCATTGATTATGGTAAGTACAAATACGAGCTTGCCAGAAAAGAAAAAGAAGCAAAGAAAAAGCAGAAGACCATCGAGATCAAAGAGGTGCGTCTTTCTCCCAATATTGACAGCAATGACCTGAACACAAAAGTAAGTGCAGCCCGCAAATTCATTTCCAAGGGAAACAAGGTAAAGATCACACTGCGTTTCCGGGGCCGTGAGATGGCACATATGAACAACAGCAAATACATCCTTGAGGATTTTGCGAAGAGCCTGGCGGACATCGCGGTGGTTGAAAAGGCACCGAAGGTGGAAGGCAGAACAATGACGATGTTTTTAGCTGAAAAACGTTAGAAAGTGTCTCAGGACTGCATTGGGCAGTTTACCGGCACACTCTAAGATAGCGCAGTTGTTTTGGTATGACTGCAGCAAGTAAGACTTTTAAGGAGGAAATAAAAATGCCAAAGGTAAAAACCAGCAGAGCAGCAGCAAAGCGTTTTAAAACAACAGGAACAGGAAAGTTAGTAAGAAATAAAGCTTACAAGAGCCATATCTTAACAAAGAAATCTCAGAAGAGAAAAAGAAATCTGAGAAAATCTACCGTAGTTGACGCAACAAACATTAAGAACATGAAGAAGATCCTGCCGTACATGTAATTGTCTGCGCAGAGATGGAATGTTGATCAAGGAGGAAAATAAGAAATGGCAAGAATTAAAGGCGGTATGAACGCTAAGAAGAAACACAATAGAGTATTAAAGCTGGCAAAAGGTTACAGAGGAGCCAGAAGCAAACAGTATAGAGTAGCAAAACAGTCCGTAATGCGCGCACTGGCAACTTCCTACGCAGGAAGAAAGCAGAAAAAACGTCAGTTCCGTCAGCTGTGGATCGCTCGTATCAACGCAGCAGCAAGAATGAACGGTCTGTCTTACAGCAAGTTTATGTACGGCCTGAAACTGGCAGGTGTTGAGCTGAACCGTAAGGTACTGGCTGACATGGCAATCAATGACGCGGAAGGATTTGCAACACTGGCTGAGCTGGCAAAGAGCAAAGTAGCGTAATCGATTCTGGTAACGGAAAAAGGAGCTGTGAAAAAATGAGAAATCATTTTTTCACAGCTCTTTTTTTGCAAAAGCAATTTTTAACAATACTGTATATATACAGTATTGACAGTATGTACTTTGTGTGATAAACTGTACTCAACAAATAAGTACAGTAATTACAAGGAGTGATCTTATGAATATCCGAAAAGAATCAGATGAGTATATTTCTGTTCGGCATTTGTCGAAAAAATTTGACGGGGATTACGTTCTAAAGGATGTAAGCGCTGTTTTGAGAAAAGGTGAGATTCTTGGATTTCTCGGACCAAGCGGTGCGGGTAAAACAACGACGATCAATATCCTGACGGGGCAGCTTCTGCCCACGTCCGGGAGCGCGGAGGTGTTGGGGATCGGCTGTGATAAGATTGATGAGAAGATTTATGAACAGATTGGTATCGTGACGGATTCCAGTGGGATTTATGAACGTATGAGTGTTTATGACAATTTGAAATATTTTGCCCGCCTGCTGAATGCTCCGATCGAGAATATCGATCCTCTGCTGAAGCGGATTGGCTTGTATGAACACAGAAAAAAGACGGCAGGAAAACTGTCGAAAGGCCAGACGCAGCGTCTTGTCATTGCGCGCGCAGTACTCCATAAACCGAAGGTACTGTTTCTGGATGAACCTACAAGCGGGCTGGACCCGTCCACGGCGCTGGAGATCCACAGGATGCTTCTGGAGATGAAAGAGGAAGGCATGGCGATTTTCCTGACCACTCATAACATGGAAGAGGCGGCAAAACTCTGCGATCACGTAGCGCTTTTGAATGAGGGTGTAATTGTTGAGTATGGAACACCGGAGGAAATCTGCCTGAAATACAACAAAGACAAGAAGTATAAGGTACAGCTCACCGACGGTTCCAGACATATATTGAATCAAAATTCTGAATCGGCAGAAAAAATCATGGTATGGATCCAGGGAGACAGGATTGAGACGATCCATTCCTGTGAACCCACACTGGAGTCTGTATTTTTGGAAGTGACAGGGAGGGAATTACAATGAGAGCGATTACTGCAAAACCAATCCATCTGAGAAAACTTGCGGCGATTACCGAAGTGAAGGGCAGGGCGCTGCTGAGCAAAAACTTTATCATTATGCCGGTATTTTCCCTGGGATTTACATTTCTGATGAATGTGATCTACCGCAGGGCGGCAGGCGGAGCCGCAGGCATGAGTGCTTATGCGCTGGCGCTGGGTGTCCTGATGAATATTTTGATGACCGGGATTTATTGTGTATCGGCAGGGCTTGCGGAGGAAAAGGAGAAAAATACGCTGAGGACGCTTATGACTTCCTCGGTCAATGGTCTGGAGTTCTTTCTTGGCAGCCTGATCCCGGCTGTCCTGATGACCACGGTTGTGAACGTGCTCTGTGCGTTGATTGTCCGGTTTGAAATGAGTCCGGCACAGTGGGGCGGCTACCTGGCTGTGACTACAGCGGCAGCGGTGATCTCTTCTGTGGTGGGGATGATTTTTGGTATTTTTGCAAAGAATCAGGTTTCCGCAAGTACGATTACCACTCCAGGGATCCTGATATTTATGATGATTCCGATGTTTTCCGGACTGAGCGAAAAAATAGAGACGGTATCGGAATACTTGTTTACTGGAATCGCATTCGATGCAGTGGCGAATATCTATGCGGGAAACCCCGTCGTGGATCTGAGAGGGGTTCTTGTCCTTGCGGTTGAATGTGCTGCAGCGGTTGCCGTCTTCCTCATCCTGTACTGGAAAAATGGTTTTGAGAGGTGATGGGATGGAAATTATTTTAAGCAATTCAAGCGATCGCCCAATCTATGAACAGATCGTATCGCAGATCAAGGAAATGATCATGAAAGGTGAACTGAAACCCGGTGAACCCATGCCTTCTATGCGGAAACTGGCGAAAGAGCTTCATGTCAGCGTTATCACAACACAGCGGGCTTATGAAGATCTTCAGAGAGACGGATTTATTGTGACGGTGCCGGCAAAGGGAACCTTTGTCTCTGATCAGAACCAGGAATTTATCCGGGAAGAGAATCTGCGGCGGATCGAGAAATTTCTTTCCGACGCCGCAGCTCTCGGGCGGGAGAACGGAATGTCGCTGGAGGAACTGAAACGTACGCTGGAACTTGTTTACATGGAGGAATGAAGCAATGGAAAATGCCATACAGGTGAGAAACCTGACAAAAAAGTATAAAGATTTTACGCTGGATAATATTTCATTTGAACTGCCCTGTGGAATGGTCCTTGGGCTGATCGGTGAAAATGGAGCCGGAAAATCCACGCTGATCAACGCAATGCTTGGTATTGCGGATTCGGAATATGAACAGATTTCTATACTGGGAAAGGATCTTCGCACGCAGACTAAACTGGCAAAAGAAGATCTTGCTGCAATTTTTTGCGATTCCCATTATGACCTTAGCTTAACCCCTCTTTTTGTTGGAAAAATGCTGTCCCGCATTTATAAAAACTGGGACCAGAAGAAATACATGGAGTATTTGAAACGCTTCCGGCTGCCGGAGAAAAAACGGCTGAAAAAATTTTCCACGGGCATGCGCGTGAAAATGGAATTTGCCGCGGCATTGAGCCATTCGCCCAAACTGCTGATCCTGGATGAGGCGACCAGCGGGCTGGATCCGGTATTCCGGGATGAGATTCTGGATATTCTCAGGGAATTTACGGAAGAGGAAGACCATGCCGTTCTGATGTCCTCCCATATAACCAGCGATCTGGATAAGATTGCTGATTACATTGCATATCTTCATGAAGGAAAACTTTTGTTTGTGAAGACATACGATGATATCCGGAATAATTATGGAATCATAAACTGCGGCAGGGATCTGTTTGAGTCACTGAGCCGTGACTGTATAGTAGCTTATCGCAAAGAAGCATACAGTTACCGGATGCTGGTAAACGACCGCCAGAAGATCCGGAAGATATTTCCGGACGTTGAGATGGAGCCCGCATCGGTGGAAGATATTATGCTGTTTTATACAAGAGGGGAGAGGGTATCATGAGAGGAATCATTTATAAAGATTTATATGATAATTTTCTGATATGGAAAAATCTGGCCAGTTATCTTTTCGGTGTTGCAGCAATTCTTGTCAGTGTGGTTCTGCTGCCTGATTCGGAATATTATTTCATCCTGTTGATCCTTATGCTTAATTTTATCGGATCCTGTGCCATGGAAGCGTCTGTGGAACAGGATGACGCGTCGAATTTCAATCGGCTTCTGATTAGTTTTCCGGTAACGAAGAAAGAAATCGTGATCGCAAGATACATTCTTGCTCTGATTTTTATCGCTGTTTCCAATCTTCTTGGTCTGGGGATTACTGTAATTCATGTGCTTATCGGCGGCGCACTGGGTTTCCGGGAAGCATTTTCCATCTGGTTGCTTGGTCTTTGTGTATCTTTGATCTTTGCGGGGATTTCATATATCGGATACATATCTTTCGGAAAGCGGAAAGGTACATGGCTGTTTATCTTTTTGGTCGTGGTGATCGCGACCGGATATGGATCCATGTCCGCTATTTACGGAATCGAACAATTTGTACAGATGGACAAAACTTTGCTGCTGTGTGCAGGATTTCCGGTTTCTGTACTCGTATTTGCACTGAGCTGCATGATTTCAATCGAAATTTACAAAAGAAAATTTTTCTGAATCCGTCCAGAAGTGTGTTTGCTGCAGCAGCCTGCGGACATGCTTCTGGATGTTTTTATGCATGTTAGAATCTTCTCTGAGTTGGTAAAATTATGCAAACATAAAATTATACTATAATATCATAAAAAATTGCTTAAGAAAAAAGAAAATTTGATTGAAGAAATTATAAAATATGCTATAATAGAGATAGTCGGTTTGACCGGAAGATGAACAAAGTGCTTAAAAACTCCATAAATATCGAAGTGATATTGGCGAGTTGTACGGCGCAGAAAAGCTTTGGACATCAGATATTCAAGGAGGAGAAAATGTATGGCTAACACACAAACAACTACGAAAACAGTGACCCACCGTAAATTCGGGCTGCTGGACCAGCTGGCTTATGGAGCCGGAGATTTCGGCTGTAACATGAGTTTTGCGCTGAAAGGTTCCTTGTCATTGTTCTGGACCCAGTTTATGGGGATCAGCAACAATACAATGGCGCTTCTTCTTCTGCTGGTGCAGGTATGGGACGCAATCAACGACCCGGTGATCGGTGCAATGGTAGACGCGGACAAACGCAAGTATAAGAGAAACAAATTTCTTGCGTACATTTGGCTTGGTTCTATCGGTCTGATGGTAGCAGGCGCTCTTTGTTTTGTTCCCTGGAAGGGCGCTCCGGGTATGGTTAAGAACATCCTGTTCGTTGTAGGATATATCTGCTGGGATGCATTCTATACCATAGCGAATGTTCCGTACGGTTCCCTGCTGTCTCTGATCACTGCGGAACCTGTAGAGAGAGCAAAACTTTCCACAGCACGTTCCATCGGTTCTATGCTGGGAAGTATTTCCTGTTCCATTATCCTGCCGTTCCTGATTTATGATGCAAGCAACAACCTGGCCGGAGAGAGAATTTTCTTCATCGCTCTTGTCATGGGCGTTCTTGGATTCATCGCTTTCCAGTTCATGATCCGCAATACGGAGATTCGTGTGGAAAGAGAGATTACCGTAAGTGAGGAGAGACAGAAATTTAACGTTATCAAAGCAATCGGAAACTTCCTGAGAAACCGTCCGGCAGTAGGAGCGACTCTGGCGCCGGTTGGACAGTTTATCGGTATGTACGGCGCACAGATGGCAGTGCAGGTTACTTTCCAGGCGTACTTTAAGAATCCTCAGATTTCCGGTATTGCAGGTATGGTATCTTATCTGGGTCTGTTCCTGTTTACTCCGTTTGTAGGAAAGATCGTTACAAAATTCGGTAAGAAAGAAGCCGTTTCTGTTGGTTCTTTCGTTATGATCATCGCATACGTTCTGATGCTGGTTCTGCCGATCACTCCGGACGGAAAAGGACTTGGTCTCTTTATGATGTGTCAGCTGATCAGCGCAGTCGGCGGCGGTATCGGAAGCTGTGTTTCCTGGTCACTGATGGCAGATGCTATGGATTATGAAGAGTGGAAATTTGGTGTGCGCAACGAAGGTACTACATATGCAATGCACTCTTTCTTCCGTAAACTGGCACAGGGTATTGGACCATCCCTTGGTTTGGTTCTGGCTGGATGGTTAGGATACGACGGTCTGTTAGGTGCAGATCAGCCGATGAATGTTGCACTGAATATGCGTTATCTGACTGCTGTTATGTATCTGATCAGCGCAGTGATCCAGTTCGTTGCATATACATTTGTATTTAACCTTGATAAGAAAACACTGGCACAGATGGAACATGACCTGGGACATGATAAAAAAGAAAATTAATGCATGAACCTTGATACACCGTAGGAAAATTTTCCTGCGGTGTTTTGATGTATGAGAAGTTTTATGGGAAGACAAGACGGAAAACAAGATGGGAAACAGGCAAAGTCTGTCAGGGAAAAGGAGTGAAAGACATATGCGTATCACGGAACTGCATATTTATCATTTCAAATCGATCCGCGAAATCCATCTTACAGAAATTGAAAATGTACTGATCCTGGTGGGACAGAACAGTTCCGGAAAAACCTGTATCCTGGATGCGATCCGTGCGGTTATGGGAAATTATGTCATTGCGCCGGAAGATTTCAATGAAAAGCGGCAGAAGATTGAGATTGAAGCGGAGATCGAGCTGGATGAGGAAAGCCTGCAAAGCCTTCATGCCAGAAAAATCGTGAGCGGATATAAAAGGTATGAAAAGTGGCTGGCGGATTTTGGAAACAAGCTGCCTTCCTGGAAAGACGGGCGTCTGCGTTTTACGTTCCAGGCGAGCCCGGATGGGGACATCCGGTATTTTGACGGGGTGCATAAAAATAACAGGTATATCTGTCAGCTCCTTCCGGAGGTATTCTATCTGGACAGTCAAAGAGATATCCGACAGATACAGGAGACGATCCTGATGTTTCAGGAGGACGATCTCCTGAAACGGATGCGGACCGGCTGCTGTATGTTTGACAGCGGAAAGCCATGCAGCCACTGTTTTTCCTGTATGGGGCTGATTGAACGGAAGCGTCCCGATGAGATGAATGCTTTTGAGGCGGAAAAGCTTTTGGAATACAAGCTTTATCAGATGAACCTGGATGGATTTTCCAGAAGAGTGAACCGGATTTTTCGGAGAAACAGTGGAAGGCAGGAAGAAATCTGTTATGAACTGCAGTGCCATGCCAATCAGATTTTTCAGGTGGAGACGACGGTGTACAACCCCAATCGGGAATACGGGATGACGGTGGATCAGATGGGCAAGGGGATGAGGAGTATTTATATCCTTTCTCTTCTGGAGGCATGCATGGAGGAAGAGGGGAAGCTTCCCGGGCTGATCGTGGTGGAGGATCCGGAAATCTTTCTGCATCCGAGACTTCAGAAAATTTCCGGGGAGATTTTATTCCGGCTGTCGAAGAAGAGCCAGGTGATCTTTTCCACCCATTCGCCGAATCTTCTGTCTCATTTCAACCGCAGGCAGATCCGGCAGGTGGTACTGGACGAGGAGGATTATTCAGTCATCCGGGAGAAAACGGATATTTCCGAGATTCTGGACGATCTGGGATATACGGCGAACGACCTGCTCAATGTGAATTTCGTCTTCTTTGTGGAAGGAAAACAGGATAAGAGCCGTCTGCCGCTGCTGCTGGAAAAATATTATTCGGAAATCTGCGATGAGCAGGGCAATTTGTCGCGGGTTGCGATCATCACGACCAACAGCTGTACCAATATCAAAACCTACGCAAATCTGAAGTATATGAATCAGGTATACATCCAGGATCAGTTTCTGATGATCCGGGACGGGGACGGAAAGGATCCGGAGGAACTGACCCGTTCGCTGTGTAAATATTACGACGAACGGAGGATGGAAGATGTGGACCGCCTGCCGCGGGTACGGCCGAGGAATGTGCTGATCCTGAAGTACTACTCTTTTGAAAACTATTTTTTGAATCCGGAACTGATGACAAAAATCGGAGTGTTGAAATATCCAGAGGATTTTTACCGGATCTTATGGGAAAAATGGCAGGAGTATCTCCACCGGCTGTCCAGCGGACGCCATCTGACCCAGGTGATGGGGCGGGAGTTTACCGGGCCGGAGGATATGAAGGAGCATATGGAGGAAATCCGGATTTACCTGAGAGGGCATAATCTGTTTGACATTTTTTATGGGAAATATAAGGAAAAAGAACAGGATCTTCTGAAGCAGTATGTGGAGCTGGCGCCGCGGGAGGAATTCAAGGATATTCTGGACGGGATCGATCGGTTTATCTATTTTTACAACCGGAAAATGGAATAATAAAAAAAACTCTTGACCCGGAGCGTGCCATAATTCTATGATAGTGTTGAGGGAAAACTGTAAGACCTGAGAACTCGCCAAGGGATTTTTGGATGGAGGAGGGAGTCTATGGAGCAAAAAAAGAGAAGGAGATCGATATGATCACGATTAAGGAACTTGCCAGTGAGTTGGGCGTCAGCCCGACTACGGTGTCCAATGTTATCAATGGAAGAACGGGAAAAATGTCACCGGAGACCAGAAAGAGGATAGAGATCGCGCTGGTGGAGCACCATTATACCGGAGAAAACCGCCGGGAGAATCCGAAGGAGATCCGCCTGATCGCACTGGATTTTTGTTTGGGAGAGAAGCGGAATGTGCTGACCGATCCTTTCTGCGGTGCATTGATGGAGGCGGTGATCGAAAATCTCCGGGAGTATGGGCGTTATGTGGTCAGTGATTCTCCGTCGGGTGAGGAGGCGATCCTGCAGAAACTGGAGGCGCGCAGTATCGAAGGTGCGATTGTCCTTGGCTATGAACCGGATCAATGCGAGGAGCTGGCGAAGCGGTCGGCGAAGCCGATTGTTTTTATTGATTCCGGTGACGGGGAATATGACAATATCGGACTTCAGGATCGGGAAGGGGCTTCACAGATGGCTGAATATCTGATCCGTCAGGGCCATCGCAGGATTGCTTTTTTTGTGGATCAGAAGGAGGATTCCGTCTGTAACCGGATGCGTTATGAAGGATTTCGGGAAACCCTGCGCAGCCATCATCTGCCATTTTTTGAGGAAGACCGGTATCCTCTGCCGCTGAACCGGAATCTGCGCAGTGAGATCATCCGGAAGTTTGCGCGGGAAAAGGCGGGCAGGGTCTGCACCGCCGCATTTTTCACCGATGATCTGTATGCCAATGAGGCGATCACTCTGATGACAACGGAGGGGATCAGAGTGCCGGAGGATCTCTCTGTGACCGGTTTCGATGACAATATTTACGCACGCCTGTCAAGTCCCATGCTGACTACGGTGCGCCAGCATCCGGAAGAAAAAGCCAGTGAGGCGGTGCGGATGCTGATGAAACGGCTGCACGGCGAGCAGGTGCCGGTGCGTTCCATTCATCTGCCGACGGAATTGATCGTACGGGACAGTGTAAAGAACATTCTGGAGCGTGTCTGAAAATTGCGGGAATGCATTTTCAAACACGCTCCTGTGTTCCTGTGCGGTATGTTTGTTTTGTACAAAACCTGTTGTACAACCTTGCAAAACCAGATACGATAAGGATAGGAAAAATTGGAAAAACGGAGGTTGTCATGGAACTGAAGCAGAGCTATTTTGAATTGTATGGGGAAAATGAGATCACGCAGTACCGTTGGGAGCAGCTGCAGGAGATCATCGCTGCAGCGAAGGCGGGGAGAAGTCCGGAACTGAAAAAGCAGGATAAGGAAGGAAACCAGTGGTATCTGTCCGAAAAGATGGCGGGAATGATGCTGTACGTGGACCGGTTCAGTGAAAATCTGAAGGGTTTTGAGGACAAGATTGATTATCTTGCGGAGCTTGGGATCACTTATGTGCATTTTATGCCGCTGCTGAAATCAAGAGAGGGAAACAACGACGGCGGTTACGCGGTGTCGGATTATCTTTCGGTGGACCGCAAATTCGGAACCATGCGTCAGCTGGAACGGGTGGTGAAGCTGTTAAAGAAACGCGGAATCCGCACCTGCATCGATTTTGTGCTGAACCATACGGCGAAGGAGCATGTCTGGGTACAGGAATATAAAAAGGGAAATCATGATTACGACAATATGTATCATATGTTCGACGATGACCGGGTCCCGCAGGAATATGAAAAGACGATGACGGAAATTTTTCCGGGTGTTGCGCCGGGAAATTTCACCTGGTACCCCGATCTGAACAAGTATGTGATGACCCGTTTCTATGAATTTCAGTGGGATTTGAATTATTCCAATCCGCAGGTGTTCAACAAGATCGTGGAAGTGCTGCTGACGCTGGCAAACAAAGGCATCGATATCTTCCGGCTGGATGCGATCCCGTATATGTGGAAGGAAATCGGAACCCGGTGCATGAATCATCCGAAGGTGCACACGCTGCTTCAGATGATGTACCAGATCGTGCAGGAGGTCTGCCCGTCTGTCATCTTTCTGGGCGAGGCGATCGTGGAGCCCCATGAGATCGTCAAATATTTTGGAACCAAAGAAGCGAAAGAGTGCAATGTGATGTACAACGCATCACTGATGGTTCTGCTTTGGAGTTCGCTTGCCACCAGGGATGTGCGGCTGATGGAGCGGTCTCTGTCGAAAGATTACGGAGTGCCGGCGGACGGTGTGTGGATCAATTACGGCAGATGTCATGACGATATTGGATGGGGATTTGAAACGGACCTGCTCAGTGAGCTTGGCTGGGATCCGGAAGCCCACAAACAGTTTATGATCCGTTTTATGGAAGGGCGGTATCCGGGCAGCTTTTCTACCGGAGAGCTGTATGAATTCAATCCGGTGACGCTGGACGCGAGAAACAGCGGTACCTTTGCTTCCATGTGCGGGCTGGAGCAGGCGTTGAAGGAGAAGCACAGCTATAAGATCGAGCTGGCAGTCAAGAGGATCCTGCTGCTGAATTCCATCATCATCTCCTATACGGGAATTCCCCTGTTTTACAGCGGAGATGAGATTGGCCAGCTGAACGACTGGAGTTATAAGGAAGTTCCGGAGGAGGCAGGAGATTCCAGGTGGCTGCACCGGCCGAAGATGGACTGGGAAGCGGCACAAAAGCGTGAGGATCTGACAACCGTTCAGGGACAGATTTTCCAGGGCATCCGCCGGATGCTGGAAATCCGCCGGAACTGTGCGTATTTCCGGTCAGACCTGAAATCCACCCCGGTGGATCTGGACAATCCGGCAGTCTTTGGGTTCCATAAAGAAAATAAGATGATGGTGCTGGCGAATTTCTCGGAACAGGAACAGTGGGTGGATGCCGACCGGTTCAGCTGGTTCGGTCTTCCGGGAGAAATGACGGATATGCTGACCGGCCGGCCGGTACGCTCTTATAGCAACAAGATCCTGCTGGGGCCGTATGAGTATTTGTGGCTGGTATAATGGGAACGTATTTGATGAGACTAGAATGCAAAAGGAGAACAAGAAATGGCGATTATTGAGAAGAAAGAGTCCGGAACTTTTACGCTTCAGACACGGACGAGCACCTATCAGATGAAAGTTGACCGACATGGCGTGCTTCTGCATACCTATTACGGGGCAAAGACAGACGAAAGTGATTACTCTTATCTGATCATGCCGGCGGACCGGGGATATTCCGGACAGCCGGGGGATCTGGGAAATGACCGTACCTATTCTCTGGATTTTTATCCCCAGGAATACCCGGTCTATGGAGATGGAGATTACCGGATCACCGGACTGAAAGCAAATCTGGAGGGACAGGTTCCGGCGCTGGATCTCAGGTATCACAGCAGCCGGATCATGGATGGCAAATATCGTCTGGAAGGTCTGCCGGCGTTGTTTGCCGGCGACGGTGAAAAAGGAATCTCTACGCTGGAGATTGTATTGAAAGACCGATACCAGGAACTTTACGTCCATCTTTTCTATGGTGTGTACGAGGAAGAGGATGTGATCACACGTGCAGCTGTGATCGAGAACCATACCGGAAAGACGGTGGAATTGAAGCGGGTGATGAGTGCCTGTGTGGATTTTGCGGAGGGTGGTTTTGATCTGATCCATTTTTATGGAAAACATGCGATGGAACGCCAGATGGAACGCCGGGCGCTGCCTCACGGAATCACTCAGATCAGCAGCCGGAGGGGAACCTCCAGTCATCATCATAACCCGTTTGTGATTCTCAGCCGGCCGGAGACCACGGAGGACCAGGGAGTGTGCTGTGGATTTTCTCTGCTGTACAGTGGAAGCTTCCAGGCGCAGGCAGAGGTGGATCAGCTGGATCAGACCCGTCTGGTCATGGGAATCAATGAGGAAGAGTTCTGCTGGAGACTGGCAGACGGAGAGCGTTTTACGACACCGGAAGTCTGCATGGTTTACACAGAGGAAGGTTTCACCGGCCTTTCTCACCGGTTCCAGCGCGCATTCCATCAGCGCCTGATCCGCAGCCCGTGGAAGGATCGGCTCCGTCCGGTGCTGGTCAACAACTGGGAGGCGACCTACTTCGATTTCAATGAAGAAAAACTGATGAACATCGCCCGCCAGGCAAGCGACCTTGGGCTGGATATGCTGGTACTGGACGACGGCTGGTTCGGAAAACGTGACAGCGACAATTCCGGTCTGGGCGACTGGAAGGTCAACGAAGAAAAACTGGGATGTACCATGAAGGAGCTGGCGGAGAAAGTCAATTCCCTTGGCCTGTCCTTTGGGCTTTGGTTTGAGCCGGAGATGATCTCCGAAGACAGCGATCTGTACCGGGAACATCCGGATTTCGCTCTGCAGATTCCCGGAAGATCTCCGGTGCGGAGCAGAAACCAGCTGGTGCTGGATTTTTCAAGAAAAGATGTACGGGAATACATGGAACAGCAGATATTCCGAATCCTGGACGAAGCGAATATTACTTATATCAAATGGGACATGAACCGCAGCATCGAGAATGTATACAGTGCGGCGCTGCCGGAGGGCAGTCAGGGAGAAATCCTCCATCGGTATGTGCTCGGCCTGTATGAGATGAGCGAACATCTGCTGGAACGTTATCCGGACCTGCTGCTGGAAGGATGCAGCGGCGGAGGCGGAAGGTTCGACGCGGGAATGCTCTATTATGCCCCGCAGATCTGGTGCAGTGATAACACCGATGCGGTGGAGCGTCTGAAGATCCAGTACGGAACTTCCTTTGGATATCCCATGTCCAGTGTTTCCGCTCATGTCTCTGTGTGCCCCAACCATCAGAACGGCAGGGAGACACCGTTTAAGACCAGAGGAATCTGCGCAATGCAGGGAGCGTTCGGATACGAACTGGATCTGAGTAAACTCAGTGAGGAAGACAAGGAAGAAGTCAGAAAGCAGGTAAAGGTTTACAAGGAAAATTACAAGGTGATCCAGAGCGGCAGTTATTATCGTCTGACTTCGCCGTGGGAAAACCATGATGTGACTGCGTGGAGCTATGTGGCGGAGGATCAGGATAGAGCCATTCTTGCAGTCGTTTATACGGATCTGCACGGCAACCCCGCGCCGGTGCGCGTCCGCTGGAAAGGGCTGAAACCGGATGCTGTGTATGAGGTGGAAGGCAGCAGTTATACCGGGGCGGCGCTGATGAACGGCGGATATCTGCTTCCGGTTCCGAAGTGTAATTATGATTCCTGTCTGCTGATCGCGGTGGAGAGGCAGGCGTAAAACAGAAAATTTAAGATCCGTAAAAAATGCCGAAGCGCGGCAGGGTTTTCAGACTCTGCCGCGCTGTTTTTGTGCCTGACAGGAACGATGCCTGCGGCGGCGTCTTGCTTTTGGAGAGAATCCGGGTATTGGAAAAAATTGTATGACATTTCATGAAAAATCTGGGGAACCTAATTTAAGGAAATAGAGTCAAAAACCCCGCAGCAAGCTACGGGGCATCAAACTTGTAACGCAGCAGAGCTGCGGGGTTTTTAACCCTCGCGGCAGTCGCCAAATGGACATGCAAGCATGTCCGCTTGGCTCGTTGC
>ERZ1643247.226-NODE-226-length-73669-cov-27.169845_pt1 | contig 73669 bp, 65 predicted proteins | sample MGYA00579264_ERZ1643247 | MGnify/ENA primary metagenome ERZ1643247 (study PRJEB29033, sample SAMEA4952262) | chicken gut metagenome | biome: Broiler Chicken; feature: Gastrointestinal Tract; material: Caecum | place: Ireland | collected 2018 | study: Broiler... | reverse complement strand
GCGCTGTACATGAAGGAGAACACGCCGAAGATGATCGGCATCACGATCATCATGACGCGCTGCGTCTTTTTGCCGCGCCCGTCCGCCGTCTGCAACTCGTTTTGAGCCTTGTTGCTCTTTGCCACGATAAACTGCGAAAGGAACATCGTGCCGATGGAGATGACGATGAGCACGTAATACCCGTTCGCCGCTCCCTTTTCGTAGGAGAGGTTCGCCGTAACTTCCTCGTAAAAGTCGGAGGTGATCTCCACGTTCACGCGGCTTGCCGAACTTCTGAAATCGTCGTAGCCCTGTACCGGGTGATTGTACGAAACGTCGGGAAGCCAGATGTTTTTCACCCACAAAAAGCCCTGTTTGTTCTGGTCGTAATAACTTTCCGCCGCGTCTCTGCCCGCCTGTTTTACGTATTCCTCCGCGACCATGTCTTCCGTCCAGGGCGTGTCGTCTTCGGCGTGCGCGTCGCGTATCGCCTGTATCGCCGCCTGCACGTTCTCGTCTGAGGAAGACAGAACCGCCTGCGTCTGGATATAGTAAGAAGACGTTACCTCGACCGCGCTCCAATCGATGGAAGATACGTCTATATTCGCGTCCGTCGTGTAAAAGTTCTGAAGATCTGTATACGCCACGAAGCTCTGTTCGTCGAAATACGTGACCGTCTTCGTTACGCGGTAGAGGGGATTTCCTTCCTCGTCCGTCTGCTGCACGCCGTCCAATACGTAAGGAGAAACGTCTGAAACGCTCTCCGTTCCCTCGTCGGGCGCAAAGGCGACGATCGCCTCCGAATAGGCGTTTGCCATGCCGTTGTACACGCGCACGTTGGAATATTGGGAATAAGAGGTGAACGCGCCGAGCACGAAGAAGAAGATGACCAGCGTAACGATCATGGGAAGACAGGCGCCGAACATGGAGTAGCCGTTCTTTTTGTACAGCTCCATCATCTTCATGTTGTACGCCTGCTGGTCGTTTTGGTACTGCTTTTGCAGTTTTTCCAGCTGCGGGCGCATTTTTTCCATCTTCAAGCTGTTTTTGCGCATCTTCGACTTGGAATACACGTCGAGCGGCAGCGTGATAAGCTTCAAGACAAGCGTGAACACGATGATCCCGAGCCCGACGTAACTGCCGAACAGCTCGATGATCCAGCGCACGATCTGGCCGATCCAGTTGAGCCCGCCGGCCCCTTCGATGAAAAACAGTTCGATGGAGTTTGACGTCACCATCGAGGAAAGTATCTCTAACATTGGCTATTTACCGAAAAAAAATCAATATAACCACCGCACCTTGAAATAATTTTCGGGCACGGGGTCGTAGCCTCCCTTAGAAAAGGGGTTGCAACGCAAAATCCGCCACGAACCGAGCAGAATGCCCACGATCACGCCGTGATTGTTGATCGCTTCGAGCATATACTGCGAACAGGTAGGGCGGTAAAGGCACGTCTTTTTGGAAAAATATTTCTGGTAAAAGACGATCGCGTGCATGAGAAACATCTTGATATACGGCTTAAAGACGTATTTTCTCAGGTTTTTGAAAAATTTTCTGACCTCTTCCTTTTTCATAGAAGAAGCCCCTCTTTTTTCAGTGAGGAGCAAAGGCTCCTGTAAAACTTGTCCAAAGAATACTCTTCCGACTGTTTCGGAATGAGTATAAAAGCATAGTTTCCTTTTATTTTCGGCAAAACGGCGCGGAACGCTTCTCTCAAAAGCCTCTTTATACGGTTTCTCTTTACGCTTTTGCCGTGCTTTTTGCTCACGCAGATCCCGAGCCTTATATCCTTAGCCGGCAAATACAGCACAATTAAAGCAGGGGAAAAAGCTTTTTTTCCCCTCGCAAACAATTTCTGAAAATCGCTGTTTTTCTTTAATCTCGTATACAAGACGCACCTTTTCAGCAAATTCAGGCGGAAATTTTCTTTCTGCCCTTGTCTCTCCTTCTTTTCAGGGTCTTTCTGCCGCCCTGCGTCTTCATTCTCTGGCGGAATCCGTGCACTTTGCTTCTCTGCCTCTTTTTCGGCTGATATGTTCTCTTCATTTTAACGAAATTCTCCTATTTTAATATGGTACGAACTGTATTATACATAAAAATCCGCACGGCTGTCAACCGTTTTTATGCCGTTGTGCGCACGGGAAGTATCAAATAAAGGAAAGATTCTCCCTCCGCGGGCACGATGATGCAGGGCGAAACCGCTCCGTTAAAGGAGATGCGCACCGTTTCTTCGGAAATCGCGGAAAGGCATTCCCCGATATACTTGCTGTTGAGGGAAATGGTCACGTCTTTTCCTTCCAGCATCACGGGAACGCTCTCGTCCACTCTCCCGATCATGGTGTTGGAGGTGATCGCCATGCTTCCCTCCTTTATGTCAAAGGTGAGAATGCTGTTTTTATCCGTTCTTGCCAGAACGGAAGCGCGGTCAACGCTTTCTCCGAGCACGTTTTTGTTCACAACGATCTCGCTCGCAAAATTTTTGGGCACGATGTTGGAAACGTTGATAAATTCCCCCTCGTACAGGCGGCTGGTGAGAACGGTGTCTTCAATGCTCACCAAAAGCATGTTCTTCTGCACGTATATTTCAAGCTCTGTATCGTCCGCGGAGATCATTCTTCCGATCTCGTTGAGCGTCCTGGCGGGGCAGATGATCTTCACGTCTCCGTTCATGGAGGTCAAATTTTTCCGCGCGATCGCCATGCGGTAGCCGTCCAGCGCGGTAAACGTAACTTTCCCCTCGCTCGCCTCGATCAGGCACCCTTTGAGCACGGGGCGGGAATCGTCCTGCGCGCAGCAGAAAGTCGTTTTCGCGATGAGATCTTTCAGATCCTTCGCCACCACGGAAAAGCGGGTCTCGTTGATGCTCATGTCTATCGCGGGAAAATCCTCCGCGGGCAGCACCTGTATGCTGCTTTCGGAATCCCCGTATTTTATGTCGAGTTTTTCGCTCTCGCAGCTGAGCGTGATCTGCGCGTTTTCCAGCTTTTTGATGAAATCGGAAAAGTACTTTCCGGGAACGCACACGGCGCCCTCTTCCAGAACTTCCGCCTTTATCTTCTTTTCGATGGCGATCTCCCCGTCCGTCGCCAAGAGTGTCAAAACATCGTTTTCCGCCGAAACTTTTATGGATTCCAATATAGGATTCGTCGTTTTCGTGCTGCACGCCTTTACAACTTTCATGACCGCGTCAGAAAGTTCTATGCCTTCGCAAATGATCTTCATGAGCTTCCTCCGAAAAATATTTCCCGTGCCCTTATGCCGGAAAGATTTAAATTTAAATTTTTTTTATTTAAATGTTATATTTAATAATAAGCTCTGTTGATTTGTGGATAAGAGGGTACGTTGCCCCTCGTTTTCCTAACATTATATATAAAATGAGAGGAAAAAGCAAGCGGCTGACCCAAAAAAGAGTGTGGATAAGGTCGGAAAATTTTGTTGAAGAAACGGTGGAACAAAAGTGGAAGAACTTTGTTTTTGTGGGTAACTTTTCACAAGAGAAAAGAGTAAGGAAGAAGAAACAAGAAAAAATAAGAGAAAAATGTTGCGTTGTTCAGAAAGTTATGCACAATGTGGAAAAACAAATTCTTTATAAGTGCAGAACTCTGCACGGCAAAAATATTGCTTCCGCAAAAAATTTGTGCTATAATCGCGTTGATGGAAAACGCGTACGAAAAATATGAAAAATTGATAACGGAAGGAGATACGGGCGAAAAATTTTCGGCGTTTTACGATCTTCTTCTGAAATACAACGCGATGTTCAACCTTACGCGCATCACGGGAGAGGAAGACTGCCGCGTCAAGCATTTTTTTGACAGCCTCGCGGGAGAAAAATATTTTCCGCACGGGGCAGCCGTCGCGGAGATCGGCTCGGGAGGAGGTTTTCCTTCCGTTCCCCTGATGATCGCCCGGCCCGACCTTCGCTTTACGCTGATCGAATCGGTCGGAAAAAAATGTTCCTTTTTGAGGGAAGCGGTAAAAGAACTCGGTCTGAACGCGAACGTGGTGCAGGCGCGCGCGGAAGATCTCGCAAGACAGGAGGATTTCCGCGAAAAATTCGGTGTGTGCTGCGCCCGCGCCGTTGCAAGGCTGAACACGCTTGCGGAATATTGCGCTCCCTTCGTAAAAAAGGGAGGGCTTTTCATCGCCTATAAAGGAAAGGCGGAGGAAGAGTTAAAAGAGGCGGAAAGAGCCTTCGGCGTGCTCGGCATAAAGCTTTCCTCCGCGGAAAAATATTCCCTCCCCTTCGGGGAGGGCGAAAGAACGCTCGTCGTAGCGGAAAAAATAAAGCCTACGCCGCCCGCGTATCCGCGGGGCAGGGGAAAGGAAAGGAGCAGTCCGCTGTGAAGTGCGCGCTTACCGGGCACCGCGTTCTGGAAAAAAATTTTTCCCTTACCGCGCTCGAAGAAAAACTTACGGAGATCATAGAAAGCGGAGCCGGCACCTTTTACTGCGGCATGGCGCTCGGGTTCGACCTCGCCTGCCTCGGGATTCTTGCCTCTCTCAAACGGGAAAGACCCCTGCGGCTGGTGGCGTGCGTGCCCTGCGCCGACCAGAGCGCGCGCTATCCGTACGAAATGCGCCGCCTGTACGAGGAACTTTTGGAAGAGTGCGACGAAAAGATCGTGCTGCACGAGCATTACGAAGAGGGCTGCATGTTCGAGCGGAACCGCCGCATGGTGGACGAATGCGACCTGGTTTTCGCCTATCTCTACGCGAAGCGCGGGGGCACCTATTACACCGTGCGCTATGCGGAAAAGAAGGGCAAGAAAATAATTTTTTATTAAAAAAAGGGGCGGCGGGCCGTTGCAGCCGGAGCGCAAAAAAAGCTCTCTTTTTTTTTGCAGATTTTTGTGATAAAACAATGCGAGGAAAAAAGGGAGAAAAGGGCATATTTTGCTTGACAATGCCGTAAAAATAGTATAAAATTAACTACGGTTAATAAAATAAGAGATACGGAAATTGCTCCGCATAAAAATTAGGAGGTAAAAGGGCTATGCCGCTGCCGATCGCGCCTGCGGGAGAAGAGCTTACGGTCAAAAAGATCCTTGCGGACGAAAAGAACAAAAGGCATTTTGAAAATTTAGGCATCACCATCGGATCCAAGATCTCGGTGCTTTCGGAGGTAGGAGGAAGCGTCATCATCAAGGTGAAGGAGGGGCGCCTCGCGCTGGACAAAACGCTGGCGATGAAAATATTGGTATAAAAGAGCAAATAAGGCAGGGGAGCCGCGCGGCTCCGTAAAACAAAGAGCCTACAAAAATTAAAAAAAATTCTTTGAACGAGGGTTTATAAATATGGAAAAAAAACTCAATGAGTTCGCCGTCGGTGAAAAGGGCGTGGTAAAGCGCATCGAGGGCGAAGGAAAGATCAGGCGAAGGCTGTTCGACATGGGCGTTACGCCCGGCGCGGAGATCATGCTCAGAAAGCTCGCGCCGCTCGGCGACCCCGTCGAGGTGAATCTGCGCGGTTACGAGCTGTCTCTTCGCAAAAGCGAGGCTTCCTGTGTGGTCATGGAGGTAAAAGATGCTTAAATTCGCTTTGGCAGGCAACCCGAATTCGGGCAAGACCACCCTGTTCAATTCCCTTACGGGCAGCACGGCGCACGTAGGAAACTGGCCGGGCGTTACGGTAGACAAAAAGGAGGGCGTTTACAAAAAACTCAGCGTCCCCGTTTCCATCGTAGACCTTCCCGGCATCTATTCCCTTTCCCCGTATACGCCCGAAGAGGTCATCTCGCGCAACTTTATTCTCGACGAAAAGCCTGACTGCGTCATCAACATCGTCGACGCGACCAACCTCGAACGCAACCTGTACCTCACCACGCAGATCATGGAAATAGACGTTCCCATGGTCATCGCGCTCAACATGATCGATGTGGTGGAAAAGAGCGGCGGCAAGATCGACGCGAAGAGCCTGGAAAGCCGCATCGGCGTTCCCGTGGTGGAAATTTCCGCTCTGAAAGACGAGGGCATCAAGGAACTCATGGAAAGGGCGTACGCCGCCGCGCAGAAAAAGCGCGAGGGCGCCACCGTGCTCAAAGAATCCAAGCTTTCGCACGTGATCGACGACGTGAAGATCGCCTTGAAGGGAAAGGGCGTGGAAAACCCTCTCTTTCATGCGATCAAGCTCACCGAGGGCGACGAGCTTGAAGTGGGCGCGCACCCCGACGAAATGCAGATGGTGGAGGATTTCAAAAAGCAATTCTCCGACGACGTTTTCGAAGGGGATTTCGAGGCGATGGTCGCCGACGCGCGCTATAAATACATATCCGCAAACTTTTCGCAGGCGGTAACGAATAAGGAAAAGTCGGATAAGCTGACAAAGTCGGATAAGGCGGACAGGGTGCTCACGCACCGCATTTGGGGCATTCCCATCTTTATCGTCATTCTGTTTGCAATCTTCCATCTGACTTTCGGCGAAGATCTGTTGTATCTCAACGCGATCTTCGGCTTCGCGAAAGACGTTTCTAACGGAAAAGAAGTGCTCGACGCGTTCGTTGCCGTGTTTTACAGCTCCGCGGGCATCTCTACGCCCGGCGCGATCCTATTCAATCTGATGGGCTTTATCACCGATCAGCTGGGCGGACTGATCGCGACGGGGCTTGAAAACGCGGGCGCGGCGGTATGGGCGCAGGGCCTTGTGAACGACGGCATCTGGGGCGGCGTTGCGGGCGTTCTGTCTTTCGTGCCGCAGATCCTCGTTTTGTTCCTCTTTATTTCTATTTTGGAAGACTCCGGTTATATGGCGCGCGTCGCGTTCATTCTCGACAGGGCGTTCAGAAAGTTCGGGCTTTCGGGCAGGGCGTTCATTCCCATGATCATGGGCTTCGGCTGCTCGGTGCCCGCGGCGGTCAACACCCGAACGCTCGCCGACGAAAAGGAGAGGATCATGACCAATCGCGTCATACCCTTCTTCACCTGCGGCGCAAAGGCTCCCATTCTCGCCGCCGTATGCGGCGGCATCGCGGCGCACTTCACGAACATACCCGTTTCCGCCGATCTTCTCGTGTTCTGCCTGTACCTGTTCGGCATGGTCATGGCGGTGATCATGGTCATGTTCATGCGCCAGACCTCCATGCGCGGGGAAGTGGCTCCCTTTATCATGGAGCTCCCCGCATACCACGCGCCCCAGTTCCGCAACCTGATGGCGCACCTTTGGGATAAACTCAAACACTACATCAAAAAGGCGTTCACCATTATTCTTGCGTCGTCCATCGTCATCTGGTTCCTCTCCAACTTCAACTGGGAGTGGGAGTGCCTCACGGTCGCGGAAGACGAGATCAGCCGCATGAATGAGAGCATCCTGCACGATATAGGCACCTTCTTCATGTGGATCTGCACCCCGATGGGCTTCGGCTTGCAGCTCGGGCAGTACGGCTGGGTGTTCGTCGTGGCGGCGGTTACCGGCCTCATCGCAAAGGAAAACGTCATCTCTACCTTCTATGTGCTCGCGGGCGCCGTCGGCGTCGGAGTGCTCGGCGTGGCGGGGGAAGACGGAGAGAGCGGCATCGGCGTCATCGCGGCGTTCCTCGCCTCGGAAGATGTGGGCATCACCTGGCAGGGCCTGATCGCTTTCTGCGTGTTCAACATGCTCACCGTGCCCTGCTTTGCGGCGGCGGCAACGGTCAGGGCGGAACTTCCCAAAGGAAAATTCCGCTGGACGGTCGCATTCTGGCTGCTCACCTCCTTCCTCACGTCTACGGCGATCTACCTCATGTTTACCTGGTGGTGGACGGCGTTCATCGTGGCGGCGCTCATCGCGCTGGTGGTCGCGTACTTCGTTCTGCGCAATAAGGGCAAGATCGACTTCGGAAAGAGAAAGAAGGCGTTAAAAGAGTAAACGATGTTTCCGCAAAAGCGGAGGGAGGCATAAAGCATGCTGTACGGTCTTTTATCGGCGGCGGGAACGGTCATTTCCGTCATTATAGCGGTCGTTGCCGTCGGCATCGTCGTCATGGCGCTCGTTTTGCACTTCGTGCGCAAAAAACAGGGCAAAACGGGCTGCGGGTGCGATTGCTCGGGCTGCGCAGGCTGCACCGCCTGCCGGCCGGAAAAATCGGAAAAAAAGAACGAAAAATGAGCGCCTTCGAAAGGGAAGCGCCCGAAAAAATACGTTTATACGATCTGTGATCTCTGAATAACATAACCTCAAAACAGAGCCCCCGAAAGATTGCTTTCGGGGGCTCTGTTTTGCCGTTGTGATTTTGCCGCGGCAGGAGCGGTATCAATCGATCTGCAAATAAAAGGCTTTCAGATAGCTCGTTTCCTCCGCGGTGATAAGCGCCGGGTGATCGGGCGCCTGCACCTTCACTTCCAAACACTTCACCCGCCGCCCGCTGGCGCGCGCCGCTTCCGCCAGCGTCTTTTCGAACAGCGGCAGGGTCATATAGTGCGAGCACGAGCAGGTCAAAAGGTATCCGCCCGGCTTTACCAGCTTCATTGCGTTCAGGTTCACGTCGCGGTACCCTCTCGCCGCGTCTTTCACTTCCGCCGCGCTCTTGCAGAATGCGGGCGGGTCGAGGATCACAAAGTCGAAAAGCCTTCCTTCTTCGCGGAACCCGCGCAGCGCCTCGAACGCGTCCGCGCAGAGAGTTTTGATGTTGGAAAATCCGTTGAGCGCGGCGTTTTCCCGCACGTTTTGCAGGGCAAATTCGGAAATATCCACCGCGGTAACGCTCTCTGCGCGCGTCGCCGCGTTCAGCGAAAACCCGCCGCTGTTGCAAAAGCAGTCCAAAACGTCTCCCTGCGCGTATCTGCGGCAGGCAAAGCGGTTCTCCTTCTGATCGAGAAAGTACCCCGTCTTTTGCCCGCGCTTCACGTCCACCGCCATTTTTATGCCGTTTTCCCCGATGAAAATTTTATCGGGCACGTCGCCGAAAAGCACCCCGCTTTCGAGGGGCAGACCCTCCTTCTTCCGCACCGCCGCGTCGCCGCGCATGTAAATGCCCTTGGGCGAAAACAGCTCGCACAAACATTCGGCGATCATGTTTTTGCGCATATCCACGCCGAGGGAAAGGCATTCCATGACCAGATATTCCCCGTAGCGGTCTACAATGAGCGCGGGCAGATCGTCCGCTTCGGCAAACGCCATGCGGTAGCAGCCGTCGGCGATCAGTTTTTTCCGCGCCCCGTCCGCCGCGGCGATGCGCTTTAAGTACAGCTCTTTGCCGTCTTCCTCGTTTCCCCGTATAAAAATGCGCACGAGTATCTTGGAAAGGTGGTTGATGTAACCCTTTCCGATAAACCGCCCGTCGTGCGAGCGCACCTCGGCGAGGGCGCCGTTTTTGTCTTTGCCTTCGATCTTCTGCACCTCGTTGGCGTATACCCAGCTGTGCCCGCCGAGAATGCGCTTTTCTTCTCCCTTTTTGAGATATACCGTGTAGGGCATGTTTGCTCTCCCGCTGTTTTTTCTACGATTATACCAAAAACCGCCGCCGAATGCAACCGCGCGTAAGGCGTGCGCGTAAGGCTTGACAAAGATGTATAAATCCTGTAAAATTGTGGCAATGAGAAAAACGGGGTCAAAGTCCGCATATTCCGCGTATTACAGGAATATACATGATGATCGGGGGCGCGTATGCCGGCAAAAGACATTAAAAATCATACCATAAAACAGCTTGAAACTCTCGCGGAGGAGATCAGAAAGGATATCGTATCCAACGTAAAGAACTGCGGGGGGCACCTCTCCTCCAATCTCGGCGCGGTCGAGCTTACGCTTGCCCTTCATAAGGTGTTCGATTTTCCGAAGGATAAGCTCATTTTCGACGTAGGGCATCAGAGTTACACGCATAAACTGCTCACGGGCAGAGATCTTTCCCGCCTTCGCACCAAGGGCGGCGCGAGCGGGTTTCCTGATCCCGAAGAGAGCGAGTACGACGCCTTTGCCGCCGGGCACAGCGGCACTTCCGTGGCGCTCGGTATCGGCTACTGCGCCGCGCGCGATCTGCGTGGCGGAACGGAAAAGGTGGTCTGCCTGATCGGAGACGCTTCCCTCGGCAACGGCGCCGCGCTGGAAAGCATCTTTTCCTCCGAAAAAAAGCCGAAAAATTTTGTCGTCGTTCTCAACGACAACGGCATGTCTATCGACAAAAACGACTCCGCCTTTTTCAAGGCGATCTCCAAGGCGACCGCCAAAAAGCGCTACCGCAAGGTGAACACGGTGCTTTCGCGCACCTTCAAGGAAACGAGCGCCTTCGGAAAATATCTTCGAAAAATCAAGTACAGCGTAAAGGGCTGGCTGAATAAAAACTACTTTTTCGAGCGCTGCGGCTTCAAGTACGTCGGGCCGGTCAACGGGCACGACCTTTCCGAGCTGTGCGCCGTATTGGAAAATATCCGCGGCATCGACGAGCCCGTGCTCCTGCACGTCGTCACCCAGAAGGGAAGGGGATACGCCGCGGCGGAGGAAGACCCTTCCCGCTATCACGGCGTGAGCAAAGACTTTGAAGACAGCGAAAACACCTTTTCCTCCGCCCTCGGGAATATTTTGCTCGAACGCGCGCAAAGGGATACCCGTCTGCTCGCCGTTACCGCGGCGATGACGGACGGCGTGGGGCTCGCTTCTTTTGCGGAAAAGTATCCCGACCGCGTGTTTGACGCTGGCATTTGCGAAAGCTTTGCCGTGGCGATGGCCGCAGGCATGGCGAAGGGCGGCATGCGCCCCGTCGTCTGCCTGTATTCCACCTTTTTGCAGCGCGCGTACGATCAGATCGTGGAGGAGGTATGCCTTTCCTCCCTGCCCGTGCTCTTCTGCGTAGACAGGGCGGGGCTCGTCGGTGCGGACGGAAAAACGCACCAGGGGCTGTTCGACGTGTCTCTTCTGCGCGGCATTCCGAATTTATCCGTGTACGCGCCCAAAGACGCCGCCGAATTTGCCGACATATTCGATTACGCCCTGTTCAAAAACGCGCCCGCCGCGATCCGTTATCCCAACGGCGTCGCGCCCGCGCTCGGCGCGCGTACGCAAATTTCCGACGAAACGCTTTGGGAAGTCCTGGAAGAAGGGGAAGATGTCGCCGTGCTTGCCTCGGGCGCGCGCGCCGTTGAGAGGGCGTTGCGCGCGAGGGAGCTCGTGTTTCCCCTTCGCCCCGCGGTGATAAACTGCCGCACGATAAAGCCGCTCGACGAAAAGGTGCTCGCCTCTCTTGCGGGCAAAAGGCTCATCGCCTTCGAGGAGGGCTATGCGGAGGGCGGCTTCGGCTCCGCCGCGGCGGAGTTCTTTGCGGAAAGGAACATGCCCGTTTCCCTCAAAATCATGGGTGCGGAAAACAGATTCGTGCCCCATGCGCGCGCGCAGGAACAGGCGGAGGCGCTCCGTCTTTCCGCGCACGATCTCGCCGAAGAGATAAAAAAACAATTTTCTGAAATGCAGGAGAAATAATGCGAGAGAAAGAAAAAGATCTGCCCGAAGAAGGGCAGCCGTCGCCCGTTACCGACACTGTGCCGTCGCCCCCGGCGGACGCCGCGCAGGCACCTGCGGAGGAAGAAGTTACGGCGGAAAGCCTGAAATATAAAAACGGCAAAGAGGTCGCAAAGGGCGGGCTTTTGGGCGTGTTTATCGGCCTTGCCGTCATCGTGCCGGGCGTCAGCGGCTCCACCGTCGCCATCATATTCAAGCTGTATCATAAACTGCTCTTTGCCATCGGCAACATCTTCAAAAAATTCAAAAAATGCGCGGCGTTTTTGCTGCCCGTCGTCATCGGGCTCGTCATCGGGTTCGTGGCGGGGTTCTTTGCCATACAGCGCGTGCTCAACGTTGCGCCGTTTACCGTCATAGGTCTGTTTGCGGGGCTGATGCTCGGCGCTTTCCCCGCCGTAAAAGACGAGATCAAAGGGGAAAAGAAGAGCGCGGGCCGCGTTTTGCTGTTCGTTCTGGGGCTGGCGGTGCCCGTCGTCATCAGCCTCGTTTCCACCCTGTGCGTTGCGGGCGCGCATTCGCTTGAAAATTTGCAGTGGTACCATTACCTGCTGTTTCTCGTGCTCGGGTATATCGTCGCGATCACGCAGATCGTGCCCGGGCTCTCCGCCACCGCCATCTTGATGGTGTTCGGCTATTTTTCCCCGCTGATGGACTCGGTGCACCTTTCCTACTGGCAGGCAAATCCGCAGGTCTTTTTGGTGTATCTGTGCCTCGTGATCGGCTTTGCGGCGGGGCTCGTTACCTTTTCCAAGGCGCTCACGAAAATTTTTGATAGGGCGAAAAAGCCCGCCTTTTTCCTCATAACGGGGCTTTCGCTCGGCTCGGTCGTTACCATGTTTTTCAATCCGGACGTATACGCGGTATATAAAAGCTGGGCGGCGGGTTCGCCTTTCGCGCTCGATCTTTCGCTCGGCATAGCGCTCTTTGCCGTCGGGTGCGCCGTCGCCTATCTCTTTGTGCGCTACGAGCGGAAAAAGGGCGGCTGAATTTGCAAAATTTATAAAAACGAAGGACTCTCCCGTGCGGAGGGCCCTTTTTTTCATGCAAAAAACGGCGGACAAGGTGAACGATTCGCGTTTTTTGCGCGGCAGAAAATATTTTTACATAAAATTGCGCGCTTGCGCGCAATTTATAATATTGAAAGGCAGCCCCGCTCCGCGCTTTCGTATTTATTACAACTTTATGACAATTTCCGCGAAAAATTTATACAACTCATTTGTATACTGAAAGCACAAAGTTTGAAGGAGAAAAAAGAACATGAAAAAGATTCTGGTTGCGATCCTGAGCATCGCAATGGCGTGCGGCATAGGGTTTGCCGCGATGGGTTGTTCGGAAAAAGGCGACATCGCCAAATATACCCGCGAAGAGGGTTCGGGAACGCGCGACGCGTTCATGGAACTTGCGGGCATCGAGACGATGAGCGACGAAGCGGCGGTCAGCCAGGGCACGGACGCGCTCATGACGGCGGTCGCGGGCAACAAAAAGGCGATCGGTTACGTTTCGCTGGGCTCGGTGAACAGCACCATCAAGAAAGTCAAGATCGAAAACGTGGAAGCGACCGCGGAGAACATCATTGCGGGAACGTACAAGCTTTCCAGACCTTTCAACGTCGCGTATAAACAGGCGACGCTGGATTCCAACGAGACGCTGCAGGAGCTCATGGAGTTCATTTACAGCGAAGAAGGGCAGACGATCGTTTCCGAAGACTATGTGAGCGAAACGCTGGAAACGGCGCCCGCTTATACCGTACCCGAAACGGCACCCACCGCGTCGGTGAAGATCAGCGGTTCCACGTCGGTGACCCCGCTCATGGAAAAACTCGTCGAAGCGTTCTGCGAAGCGAGCGGCGTTGCGGCTTCGAAGATCGAGATCAACGGCAACGGCTCGGGCGCAGGCATGACGGACGCGGCGAGCGGCACATCCGATCTCGGCATGGCTTCCCGTGCGGTGAAAGATTCCGAACTTGCGCAGGGCCTTACCGCAAAAGAGATCGCGCTCGACGGCATTGCGATCATCGTCAACACGGCAAACCCCATAGAAAATCTGACGCTGGCAAATCTCAAAGCCATCTACACGGACGAAGTGAAGAACTGGAGCGATCTGGGCGTTCAGTTCTGATAAAAAAAGGAAATAAAGCGGGGCGGGTTTTTTCGGCCCGCTTTCGCCCTTTCAGAGGAAAGATATATGGAACAAGCAAACAGTTGCGGCGCGGCGGAAGCGATACAAAAGAAAGTCAGGACAGACCCGAAAGAACTGATCATGAAGGTCGTGTTCGTCATCTCGGCGGTGGTGTTCATCGCGGCGGTCCTGACCATCTGCCTTTTCATCTTTGTGCGGGCGTATCCCGCGTTCAGGGAAGTGGGGCTTTTCAAATTTCTGTTCTCTTCCGTCTGGCAGCCTTCGCAGGGGAAATACGGCATCGGCGTGATGATCGTGGGGAGCTGTTACATCACGGCGGGCGCGCTGATCATCGGAGTGCCCATCGGATTTCTGACGGCGGTATTCATGGCGCGCTATTGCCCCAAACCTCTCTATAAAGTCATGAAGCCGATGACGAACATCCTCGCGGGCATTCCGTCTATCGTGTACGGGTATTTCGGGCTGAAAGTCATCGTGCCCTTCATCAGCGAAAATTTCGGCGGCTACGGCAACAGCATTCTCGCCGCTTCGATCGTTCTGGGCATCATGATTTTGCCCACGATCATCAGCGTATCGGAAAACGCCATAAGAGCGGTGCCGAAGAGCTATTTCGAAGGCGCCGTCGCCCTCGGCGCGACAAAGGAACGGGCTATCTTCCGCACCGAAGTCCCCGCGGCGAAGTCGGGCATCATGACCTCGATCATTCTTGGGCTCGGCCGCGTCATCGGCGAAACGATGGCGGTCGTCATGATCTGCGGCAACCAGGTGCGCTTTCCCACCTCCGTCCTCGACGGCGTGCGCACCCTCACCGCAAACGTCGTCCTTGAAATGAGCTACGTCGAATCGGGCAGCGTGCACGAATCGGCGCTCATCGCGACCGCGGCGGTGCTGTTCGTGTTTATCCTCATCATCACCCTGCTCGTCGCGCTCATCCGCAAAAAGGCGAAATAAGGAGAAATCATGCAGACGCAAAGCATTACCCTCGGCAGGGAGCCCGAAACAAGCCCCGAAGCCGATCTTTCCAAAATCGTTCCCATCAACAGGCAGACGTTTGCCGACAAACTCCGTGCATACAGGAAAAAGCCCTTCTCGATGGCGCTCATGCTCCTCGTCCTGCTCGCGGCGGCGATCACGGCGGCGATCGTCCTGTGGATCGTGCTCTATACCCTCGCGCAGGGCATTCCCAATCTCAAACCCTCGCTGTTTGCCTGGACATACACGACGGCGAACGTATCTCTGATGCCCGCGCTCATCAATACGCTGATCGTGGCGGGGCTTTCGCTTCTCATGGCGGTGCCGATCGGCGTGTTCGCCGCGATCTTCATGGTCGAATACGCAAAATCCACCAACGTGTTCGTGCGCATCGTGCGCATGGCGGCGGAAACGCTTTCGGGCATCCCTTCCATCGTGTACGGGCTGTTCGGCATGATCCTGTTTGTCCGTCTTCTCAACTGGAATTACAGCCTGCTCGGCGGCGCGATCACGATGGCGATCATGATCCTGCCCCTCGTCATGCGCACGACCGAAGAATCGCTCAAAGCGGTACCCGATTCTTTCCGCGAGGGGAGCTACGCGCTCGGCGCGGGAAAACTGCGCACCATTTTCGTCATCATTCTCCCCTCGGCGATGAGCGGCATCATCTCGGGCGTCATCCTTGCGCTCGGCAGGGTGGTGGGCGAAACGGCGGCGCTCATGTATTCGGCGGGAACGGTCGCGCGGGTGCCTTCTTCCCTTCTCGGCAACGGCAGAACGCTCGCCGTCCATATGTATATGCTCGCCAACGAAAGCTTCCATGTCGGCGAAGCGTGGGCGACCGCGGTCGTCCTCATCGCGCTCGTGCTCGTCATCAACGGCGCGGCGGAATTTATCGGCAACAAACTCAAAAAGGAGTACTGACGTGTTCGGTTTGAAAAATAAAAGACAAGCCGCGCCCGATACGGGCGCGCAGAACGCCGCGCAAAGCGCGGCAGGCGCAGAAAGCGCCGCCGCGGAACGCAATAACGGAAGAGCGGCGGGCACCGCGCAAAGCGCGGCAGGCGGGAATGCGCGGGAGAGCGCGCACGCCCGTGCGGCAAGCACGGCAAACGGGGCAAACGCGGCGGGCGCGGGCTTTGACAAGTTCAACGTCAAAGACTTAAACCTGTATTACGGGAAATTTCAGGCGCTCAAACACATTTCCATGGACATCAAGGAAAAGGAGATCACGGCGTTCATCGGCCCTTCGGGGTGCGGCAAATCCACCTTTTTAAAGACGCTCAACCGCATGAACGACCTCATTCCCGACTGCAAGATCACGGGCGAAGTGCTCATCGACGGGGAAGATCTCTACGGAAAAGTGGACATCAACGTCCTGCGCAAAAGGGTGGGCATGGTCTTTCAGAAGCCTAACCCCTTCCCGATGAGCGTATATGACAACATCGTCTACGGCCCCAAAACGCACGGCGTGCGCAAGAAGAGCGAGCTCGACGAGATCGTCGAGCGGTCTTTGCGGCAGGCGGCGATCTGGGACGAACTTAAAGACAGGCTGAAAAAATCCGCGCTCGGTCTTTCGGGCGGACAGCAGCAGCGCCTCTGCATCGCGCGCGCCCTCGCCGTCGAACCCGAAGTCATCCTCATGGACGAACCGACCAGCGCGCTCGATCCCATTTCCACTTCCAAAATAGAGGATCTCGCGCAGGAGCTCAAAGACAAATACACCATCGTCATCGTAACGCACAACATGCAGCAGGCGGCGCGTATTTCGGATAAAACGGCGTTCTTCCTGTTGGGCGATCTCATCGAATACGGCGTTACGGACGAACTTTTCAACCGTCCGAAAGACAAGCGGACGGAAGACTATATCACGGGGAGATTCGGTTGATATGACAAGGAGACAATTCGACGAACAGCTCGCGGAGCTGAAAGAGCTGCTCATAGAGATGGGCAATTTGAACTGCAAGGCGATAGACGACGCGGTCGGCGCGCTCGAAAGGCAGGATACCGAGCTTGCAAAAAAGACCAAAGCCGTGGAAACGCAGGTCGACGAGAAAGAGATGCAGATCGAAAGGCTGTGCCTGAAAATCATACTCAAACAGCAGCCCGTCGCCAGCGATCTTTTGTTCGTGACCAGCGCGATGAAGATGATTACCGACATGGAGCGCATCGCCGATCAGGCGGTGGATATATCCGATCTGGTCATCAAAATGAGCACGCTGCCGTATGCCGACCACCTTACGGAGATATCCGAAATGGCGGAAAAGGTCAGGGATATGGTCAAAAAGGTCGTGGAAGCGTTCGTGGAACTCAGCTGCGACAAGGCGAAAGAGGTCTGCCGCGCAGACGACGCGGTAGACGATCTCTTCGAGGTCGTAAAGGGCAAAGTTACGGGCGTGGTGCATAAAGACATAGACGAAGACACCAACGGCGAACAGGCGCTCGATCTTCTCATGATCGCAAAATATCTGGAAAAGATCGGCGACCATGCTTCCAACATCGCGGAGTGGATCATCTTCTCCGTTACGGGCGAGCACAAAAAGCTGAACTGATACGAAAAAACGCGCCGGTGCAAGGCGCGTTTTTTGCGCCTTGCCTGCGCAAAGATGCTTGCACGGAAAAACATGAAAGAAAAATCTTTGCGCCGCGGCAAACTGCCGCGGCGCAAAGCTCCTTTTTTTGCGCGCAGTACATAAATTTTTTACGTTTTTGACAACGGCGTGAAAAATATTACAAATTTATTACAAATTTTACAATTGTATTATACAACTTTGCTTTACAATGGGCATAGAGTCAAATTTTGTCAAAAAGAGGCGGGCGCGCATGCCCGTCAATAACCGTAAGGGAGAGTTGTATGGATTATGTAATGTCGGTAGTGGAACTGCTGGCGGGCCTGGGCGCCTTTCTGCTCGGCTTTAAATTCCTCTCGGACAACATCGAAAAGCTCGCCATGAACAAGCTGCGCGGCTGGTTCGACGGGCTTTCGAGAAGCAAATGGAGCCGCGTTGCGGGCGTGGGCATCGGCGCGGGCGTTACGGCGATCATTCAGAGCTCGTCGGCGACCACCGTCATGGTCGTGGGCTTCGTGAACGTGGGCATCATGTCTTTGTATCAGGCGACCTCCGTCATCATGGGCGCGAACATCGGCACCACCATCACGGCGCACATCGCCTCGTTGCAGACCATCAATTTTATCGGCTTTATCACCGTTCTGACTTGCATCGGCGTGTTTATGGACATGCTTTCCAAAAACGAGCGCATCAAAACGGTCGGGCTCATGATCGCGGGTCTGGGGCTCGTGTTCCTCGGGCTCGACGTCATGTCAGACGCGATGTCTATTTACCGCGACAACGCCGCGATCAAAGATTTTCTCGCTTCCGCCACAAACCCGTTCGTCCTCCTTCTGGTGGGCACGGTGTTTACGGCGCTCGTGCAGTCGAGCTCGGCGGTCACTTCCCTCATCATCACCATGGCGGGGCAGGGGCTTCTCATCGGCGGGGCAGGCACGAACGCGGTGCTGTTCCTCGTGCTCGGCAGCAACATCGGCACCTGCATCACGGCGATCCTCTCGTCTATCGGCGCGAGCACGAACGCGAAGCGTGCGAGTTTGATACACCTCATGTTCAACGTGTTCGGCACGGTCATATTTACGGTGTTTTTGCTCTGCTGGCCGGGCTTTATGAGCGCCACGCTCGCAAAGTGGTTCCCCGACGCCGGCAGGCAGATCGCCATGTTCCATACCTTCTTCAACGTGATCTGCACTATCCTGTTTTTACCGTTCACCCGCGTGTTCGTTAAGATCGCGACCAAGCTGATCCGCGGCAAAAAGGCGGCGGAAGGGGAGAGCGTGGAAGAAAAATCCGCCTCCCTTCTCGACGAACGCTTCCTGAAAACGCCCTCCATCGCCATCGCGCAGGCGAACAAAGAGACGGCTGTCATGGCGGGGCTGGCGATGGAATCGCTCGATACCGCTTTCCGCGCCTTTATCGACAAAGACGAGAGCGCAAAGGATAAGGTAGAGGCGCTCAACAAAGAGGTATCCGACCTCAGCCGCAGCATCGTGGGCTATCTCATCAAGATCTCTTCCGCAGACGTGATGAGCGAAGACGAAAAGACGGTCTCCGCCATTCATCACGCCACGGGCGACATTCTCCGCATCAGCGAGCTTGCCGACAACATCACCAAATATACCCGCAACTGCAAGAGAGACAGCATCGAATTTTCTCCCGGCGTCCTGAAATCGCTCGAACAGATGTACGGCAAGATCTGCGACCTGTACACCAACACCCTGGAAGTGTTCGACAAAAAAGACATCACCGCGATCAAGGCGGTAGACGCCGTGGAGGACGAAATAGACGCCGCCCGCCGCACCATCATCAACGACCACATCAAGCGGCTCAACGAGGGCAGATGCAAGCCCGCTTCGAGCGGCGTGTTCATCAACCTTGTGGGCAATTTGGAGCGCGCGGCGGATCACCTTACATATGTAGCGCACGCGTTTGACTAATCCCTGCGCCTGTGGTAAAATAATACCGCAGAGGAAAACAACTTATGGATAAAAAAGTCTATTTACTGGAAGACGACAAGACCATCGGCGAGCTCGTGCGCTGCGCGCTCGAAATGTCTGGCATTTCCATCGAATGCTTTGAAACGGTCGCCGATTTTCTTGCCGAGGCGGACAAGCAGCCCCCCGCCGTCGCCCTTTTGGACATCATGCTCCCCGACGGCAACGGGCTCGACGTGCTCGCCAAACTCAAACAAAAATACCCGTCGGTGGGCGTTATCATGCTCTCCGCGCTCGGGCAGGAAACGGACAAGGTGCGCGGGCTCAACCTCGGCGCAGACGACTACATATCCAAGCCCTTCGGCGTATTGGAGCTCACGGCGCGCGTAAACGCCCTTTTGCGGCGTTCGGGCGGCAACGCCTCCCTCGTGCGCGGCAACCTGTCGTTAGACGAAGAAACGATGACGGCTACGCTGCGCGGGGTCAAACTCGAACTCAACAACAAGGAATTCAACCTCCTCAAATACCTCATGCAAAAGGAGGGCAAGGCGCTCACGCGCGAAAATATCCTCAACGCGGTATGGGGGTACGACGAGGGCGAAACGCGCACGGTCGACAATCACGTGGCGCGCCTTCGCAAACTGGGCATCGACTATATAGAAACGGTGTTCGGGGTAGGGTATAAGTTCGTTTATAAAGAATGACCGGAATCAAGAGCCGCGCCCGCATGGTTTTATGTGAGGCGCGGTTTTTTCCGCAAAGGGGTGAATCATGCGCAAACGCATACTTATCGCGCTGCTTTCCATCACGGTGGCGGGCATTTTGCTGCTCGCCCTGCTGTTCACCGACGTGTTCTATCAGAACAACGTAGACGCCGCGGAAAGGCAGCTGCAAATTTATATGAATTTTTTTGACGCTTCCGCCCCCTTTACGCAGGAGGAAGCGGAAAGCTTTTCGCAAAAGACGGACGGCGCCCGCGTTACGCTGATGGAGGCGGACGGCACCGTCGTGGCAGACAGCTACGCCCCCGTGCAGGGGGAAACGCGCGAAGACCGCGAAGAAGTGCGCGAGGCGATCGAAAACGGCGAGGGCTACTCCGTGCGCGAGAGCGGCACCGTCGGCGAAAACATGATCTATTATTGCGTGCGGCTAAACGGGCAGGGCGGTGCGCTCGTGCGCATCGGCATGCGGCTGGATACGGGCGTTTCCTTTTTTGTAGACGCGCTCCCCACCGTAATATGGTTCCTCGTTCTGGATATCCTGTGCTGCCTCGTGTTCGCGTGGCTCGCCACCAGCGCCATTTTGAAGCCCGTGGAAAATCTTACCAAAGAGCTCGCGTCTTCGGCCTCGGGCAGCGAGATCAGAACAAAGTATTCCGAGCTCAAACCCATCGCCAAAATGATGAACGACATGAGCGCGGACATCGGCGACAAGGTAGCCCGCATCAAGGAAGATAACCGCATCGAAAAACTCGTGCTCGACAGCATGGAACACGGCATCGCCATTTTCCGTTCCCCGTCAGACGTGATACTCATCAACAAAACGGCGGCGCGTCTGCTTTCGTATGAAGAAAACGAGCCGATCTCCCTCTTTACGGAAGACGCGGAAATTTCGGATCTGCTTTCGGCGGGAGAGTCTGCGTCCGTATACCGCACCTTCGGGGAAAAAGATTATAACTTCCGCTTTACGATGGGGGATCCGAACGTTTTGCTCATTACCGACGTAACCGAATCGATGGCGGCGGCGCGCTCCAAAAATGAGTTCATCGCCAACGTTACGCACGAAATGAACACGCCGCTCACCTCCATCAAAGGCTTTGCCGAGCTGATCGCGGCGGGCGCGGTGCCGCCCGAACGCATACAGGGCATGGCGAAAACGATCATCAAGCAGAGCGACCGCCTCGCAAACCTGATCCGTTCCATCATCAACTTTTCCGCGATCGACAGCGACGAACTGCCCGATTACGAGGTGGATATATCCGAACTCATCGCGGAACTCATCGGCGGGTTCGAGCCGAAGCTGCGCAAAAAGAACATCGCGCTCCGCTTGAACGTGGAGCAGGGCGTAAAGGTGATGTCTCGCCGGGAACGGTTGGTGGAAATTTTGAACAATCTCATCACAAACGGTATCCGCTACAACAAAGAGGGCGGCACGCTGGAAATTTCCCTCAGCGGCGGAGACCGCCCGCGGCTCACCGTGCAGGATACGGGCATCGGGCTTTCCGAGGAAGATAAAACGCGCATCTTCGACCGTTTTTACACGGTAGACAAATCTCACAACGGCAGCGGCGGCGGCTTCGGGCTGGGGCTCGCCATCGTCAAAAAGCTGTGCCGCAGGGCGGGCTGGGAGCTTAAAGTGGAAAGCACCCTCGGCGAAGGCACGGCGTTTACAGTAGTCTTCTGCCCCAAAAACGAAAATTAAGGCAAATAAAAGAAAAACGGCGCGGCGCAAAAATTTTTGCGCCGCGCCGCTTTTATGCGAATTTTAATTTTCAAATTTATCCAGGTACAGCGCAAGGTTCACGCCTATGCCCATGCCCGTGCGCAGGCCCTTGTTCCAATACGCCGCTTCTTCGGTAAAGCTGATGTTTTCCCAGCAATCGCACACGCGGCGAATGACCTCCGCTTCCTGCTTGAATTCTTTTGTAAGCGCTTTTATAAAGCGCTCGCTCTTTTCCGCCGCCTGCTTTTGCTCCGTGCTCTGATAGTACTTTCCGTGCAGATTCAGAACGTTTTGTTTAAGGGGCAAAAAACCCTTTCCGTCAAGGGCTCCCGCTCCTCCGAATGTCTCCAACCCCGTGAGAATGCCGCACATGAACCCTTCCGCAAAGCGGTCTTTCAGATACTCCGTCCATTGGCAAATGAGCAGCTCGCGCAGCGCCTGCAATTTTTTGTAGAGCTTTGCGGAGCGCCCCAGCACTTCTTCAAAAATCGCTTCGGCGTCTTCGCGGAATTTTGAAAGCGCCGCCCGCTGCGCCCCTTTGAGCGTGGGAATAAAATTTTTCAAAAGTTTTTCGATCGTGTCTTGCATAAAAGATTTCCGAATATTTATAAACTTATTATATCATGCATTATAGTGCATAGTCAAGGTTTTTTATAAACTTTTGTTTATACTAAGTTTATGAAAAATCAATTCGGGGAACGGCTGAAAGAATTGCTGGCGGAAAAGAATTTGTCCGTCAACAAATTTGCCGAAAAAATTGATGTATCGCCTTCGGCGGTGTCTGCATGGTGCCGCGGGCTCAAACAGCCGACGGCGGACAATATCATTCTGGCGGCGGAATTTTTCGGCGTATCCACCGATTATATTTTGGGCGTGAGCGAATACCGATAAACAGGGTCAATGAAATTATAACTTAACAATAGTTTAAAGTCAAATAAAAATTTAACAAAAGTTTATAATTAAGGCGTGGAAAACAAGTTCGGTCTGCGCCTGCAAGAATTGATGAAAGAAAAAGGATATAAATTACAGGATATTGCCAAAGCCGTAAACGTATCGCAGGCGGCGGTATCTTATTGGATCAGGGGATTGCGCCAACCTACGGCAGAAAACATTGTTGCATTGTCAAAGTTTCTCGGCGTATCTGCCGATTATCTGCTCGGACTGACCGATTATTAAAGAAAAAACAAACGGCGCGGGATATGCTCCCGCGCCGTTTTACACCGGAACTTTTTAAACGAAAAAGAGCCTCTTTACAAAAGGCTCTTTTTTTTTCGTAAAATTATAAGCTTTCCAGATACAGCGACGCGTTCGTCGCCGCGACGGCGCCGTCGCCCACGGCGGTGGATACCTGCCGCACCGCTTTCGTGCGGCAGTCGCCCGCCACGAAAAGCCCCTCCGTGCGCGTTTTGCAGCTCTCGTCCGCTATGATGTATCCCGCGGCGTCCAAATCGACCAGGTTCGCAAAAGCCGCGTTGTCCGGCTCCTGCCCGATCGCCACGAACACGGCGGGTATTTCCTGGCGGCAGAGGTTGCCGTCTTTGTCGGTATATTCTATGGCTTCCAATTCGTCTTTGCCGACAAAGTTGACGACGTTCGTGTTCGGCCGCACTTCGATGTTCTCTTTCGTCCGCAATGCCTTTACGAGGCTCGCGTCGCCGAAAAATTTATCGAACAGAGTGTACATATACACCTTTTTGCAGTAACCGGAAAGGAGCAGCGCGTATTGCAGGGCGGTGTTCGCGTCGCCTATAACGGCAACTTCCCTGCCCTTATAAAAAGGCCCGTCGCATACGGCGCAGTAATATACGCCTCTGCCTACGAGGTCTTCGCGGTCTTCCTTTGTTTTGAGGTGCTTGTGCTTCACGCCCGCGGCGATGATCACGCTCTTTGCGGCGTATTCGCCGTATTCCGTCTTTACGGCAAAGCTCTTGTCCGCAAGTTTTTCGATGCGCACCGCCTTTTCTATCTCCACTTCCGCGCCGAGGTCGGTGATCTGCTCGAACAGGTTGTCTGCAAACGCCTCTCCGCTGATCTCTTTGATAGAAGGGTAGTTTTCCAGGCGGGGAGAGGTGGCGATCTGCCCGCCGAGGCTGTCGCCTTCCAATACGAGCACTTTTTTTCCGTTCCGCAGAGCGTAGAGCGCGGAGGTCATGCCTGCCGCGCCCGCTCCTATGATGATGATGTCGTACATATCAGCCGATGCTCTCGATGTATTTTCTGATCTCGCTCGCGTTGTCGTACGTCTTGAACCCGTCTCCGTCGGGAACGAGCAGAGAAGGCGCCTTCTTCACGCCGTATTTGCGGGTCGTCGCCGCGTCCTGCTCGGCGTCTATCACGCTGTACTTCACGCCCGCCTTGTCGAGCATGAGTTTGCTCGTCTTGCAGTTGGGGCAGCCGCTCCTCGTGAACAGCACGGGGCCGCTGAGCGAGGGCGCCGCGGTTTCGCCCGCCGCGCAGTCTGCGTGCAGCGCGTGCGACTGTTTGAGGGTCGAGTGAGAAATGTCGTAAACCTTTCTGTCCTTGAATTCCTGCGCTTTGCCGTCGTTCCAGTTCTGTACGGGGCGGTAGTAGCCGGTTATGCGGCTGTAAACCTCCGTCTTGGCGCCGCAGTGCGGGCAGGTGAACTGTTCGCCCGCAAGGTAGCCGTGCTCCTTGCAGATGGAATAGGTGGGCGAAAGGGTGTAATAGGGGAGCTTGTAATTGTCCGCGATCTTCTTGACCAGCGCCGCCGCCGCTTTCCAGTCGGGCAGTTTTTCTCCGAGGAAGGTATGGAACACCGTGCCGGAGGTGTACAGCGTCTGCAACTCGTCCTGAATGTCGAGCGCGTCGAACACGTCTTCGGTGTATCCCACGGGCAGGTGCGAGCTGTTCGTGTAATAGGGGGTGCCGTTCTCGTTCGCGGTGATGATGTCGGGGTACTGCTCTTTATCGTGCTTTGCAAAGCGGTAAGAAGTGGATTCCGCGGGCGTCGCTTCGAGGTTGAAGAGGTCGCCGTATTCTTCCTGATAGTCGGAAAGCCTCTCGCGCATATGGTTGAGCACGCGTTTGGTGAATTCCTGCGCCTCTTCGTGCGTCATGTCTTTGCCGATCCAACGCGCGTTGAGCGCCGCTTCGTTCATGCCCACGAGCCCTATCGTGGAGAAGTGGTTGGCAAAGGTGCCGAGGTAGCGCTTCGTGTAAGGGTACAGCCCTTCGTTGAGAAGCTTCGTGATCACGGTGCGCTTGGTGTTGAGCGAACGCGCGGAAATGTCCATCAGCCTGTCGAGGCGGCGCATGAACTCTTCCTCGCTCTGTGAAAGGTAAGCGATGCGCGGCATATTGATGGTAACAACGCCCACCGAACCCGTCGATTCGCCGCTGCCGAAGTACCCGCCCGACTTTTTGCGCAGCTCTCTCAGGTCAAGGCGCAGGCGGCAGCACATGCTGCGTATGTCGCTCGGCTCCATGTCCGAATTGATGTAGTTGGAAAAATAGGGGGTGCCGTACTTTGAGGTCATCTCAAAGAGCAGGCGGTTGTTTTCGGTGTCAGACCAGTCGAAATCTTTGGTGATGGAATAGGTGGGAATAGGGTACTGGAAGCCGCGGCCGTTCGCGTCGCCCTCTATCATGACCTCGATGAACGCTTTGTTCACCATGTCCATCTCTTTCTGGCAGTCTTTATATTTGAAGTTCTGGTTCTTGCCGCCTACGATCGCAGGGAGTTCCGCGAGGTCGTTGGGCACCACCCAGTCGAGGGTGATGTTGGAAAAAGGCGCCTGCGTGCCCCAGCGGGAAGGCGTGTTCACGCCGTAAATGAACGACTCGATGCACTTTTTCACCTGGTCGTAAGTTAAGTTGTCCGTCTTTACGAAGGGCGCCAGATAGGTATCGAACGAGGAGAACGCCTGCGCGCCCGCCCATTCGTTCTGCATGATGCCGAGGAAGTTTACCATCTGGTTGCACAGCGTTGCGAGGTGCTTCGCGGGTGCGGAGGTGATCTTTCCGGGAATGCCGCCGAGCCCTTCCTGAATGAGCTGTTTGAGCGACCAGCCCGCGCAGTAACCCGTCAGCATGGAAAGGTCGTGTATGTGAATGTCCGCGTTGCGGTGCGCGTTGGCGATCTCTTCGTCGTAGATCTCCGAAAGCCAGTAATTCGCCGTGATGGCGCCGCTGTTGGAGAGGATCAGCCCGCCGACCGAATAGGTAACGGTGGAATTTTCCTTCACGCGCCAGTCCGTCGCCTTCACATAGCTGTCCACGAGCTTTTTATAGTCGAGCAGGGGCGACTTCATGTTGCGGATCTTTTCGCGCTGCTTGCGGTAGAGTATGTAGCACTTGGCAACGTCTGCATACCCCGCTTCGGAAAGCACGCGCTCCACGCTGTCCTGAATGTCCTCCACGGCGATCTTTCCGTTTTTGATCTTCGGCTCGAAATCCGCCGTAACTTTCAGCGCGAGCAAGTCTATGATGCTCGGGTGATACTGCTTTTGAACGGCGTCGAACGCCTTGGTGACCGCCAGCGCGATCTTTTTGATGTCGAATTCGGCGATCTTGCCGTCCCGCTTGATGACCTGATACATTTTTCTCTCTCCTTTCCCCGCCAAAGGCTTATCATAGGTGTGCCCCTCTTTGTCGGTAGGGCTTTATTATAGCACCGCCCGCGCGCAATGTCAATAGCTTGCGACAAGATATTGTATAAAAAATTTAAAGTTATCCACAATATCTTGTGCTTTTGTGGACAACTTTTTTAAAGGGTATTCACGGAAGGGGGTTCACGCATTTCTCGCGCAAAGGCGCTGCGAAACGCCGTGATTTGAGAGACAACCGCCGTTCGCCGACACAAGGTCGGCTCTGCGGCGTTTTTCTCTCTGCGAAAATATTTAAGGGCTTTCTTATTAAAGCAATTTTCGCATTCACTCTTTTTCGGCAAGCCGCAAGTATGCGGCAAATTGAGTGCGCTTTTTGAAAAGCGCGGTTTTCAAACGCGCCTCAAATTATTTAAAATAATAACTCGCGCAAGGGAAATCGCAATTTTCCGCAGCGCACCCCTGTTTGGCAATCCCTTGCCTTACGGAAAGGGTGAATTTGCGCCCTTGTAAAATATGTGTGCCCTTAAATAGGGCGCAAAGAGGGAAAAGCCGTTCGGGTTTTCCCTCAAATCACGGAAAATCGCAGGCGTCAGCACGCCGAGATTTTCGTGAAACTACATTTCTCCGCGAATGCGTACCGCAGGTATAAAGGGGAGCAAAAGCCGTTTGTACGCTTCCAGTTCGGCGTCGGAAAGGGGAGTAAGCCCCTTTGCGGGCACGGCGTCGGAATCGCGGAAATTCTGCAAAAAGTACGCCTTCGCGCCTTTGAGCCATTGCCCTATTTTGAGCATGTCTTCCGGGCGGTGCAGCTGCTTTGCAACGGTCGTGCGGAATTCGTACCCGGTTTCGCCGCTCATCAAAAACGCGACGCTCTCCTTGATCTTGCCGATGTCGATTTCCGCCCCCGCCGTTTTCGCGTAGCGTTCGGGCGAATTTTTTATGTCCATGGCGACAAAGTCGACAAGCCCCTCGCCGCACAGCGCTTTCAGCTTTTCGGGAAAGGCGCCGTTCGTGTCCAGCTTTACGGCATAGCCGAGGTCTTTGATCTTGCGGATAAAATCGGCGATGTCCGCATGCACGAGCGGCTCCCCGCCGGAAACGCAAACGCCGTCCAAAAGCCCCTTTCTTTTGTTTAAAAATTTAAAAAATTCTTCCTCGCTCACGTCTGAAACGCTGCCGTCCAGAATTTCCGCGTTCTGGCAGAAGGGGCAGCGGAAATTGCACCCGCTCAGAAATACGGTGCAGGCGACCCTTCCGGGAAAATCCAGGAGCGTTGTTTTTTGTAACCCCGCAATGTTCATGGCCCGCCTCCTTTTTTTGCTCATTATACTCCTTTGCGCCGCAAAAAGCAATAAATCGCACGGGGCGTTTTAGCTTGATGAACGGCAAAGTTTGTGGTATAATCATAAAAAAATGCGCATCGCGCGCGGGAGGGAAAATGAAGGACGTTTATTCTTACGATCTGTTTATATCGTACGCAACGAAAAACAAGAGCATAGCGGACCTCGTCGTCAAAAAGCTGGAAGAAAAGGGCGTGCGCTGCTTCATCGCCCCGCGCGATCTGCAAACGGGGCGGGAATACGCGAGCGAGATCGTGCGCGGCATCAGCAATTCTCTCGCGGTGCTCCTCCTGTTTTCGGGCGATTCCGACAAGTCTGCCTACGTTCTGCGGGAGATCAATTCCGCCGTATCGCGCAACAAGACCATCGTGCCCCTCAGAATAGAGAATTTTCTCCCCTCCGAGGCGATGGAGTTTTACCTCGGCCCCACGCAGTGGCTCGACGCCTTTCCCGAAGTTTTGGATACGCACCTGGAAAAGATCGCGGGCATCGTGGCGGGGTTAAAGAGCAAGGCTGCGCCCGATACGGCGCCCAAAGAGGTCGTAACGGAGGGGCCGGCCGTGTTTACCGTGCCCGAAATGCTCGCGGCGGGCTTTACGTACAGGCAGATCACCATGCGCGCCATCGAGCTCGACTTTATGCTCATCTCGCCCGAACACGCGGGAGACGAGGAGGCGGAAAGGCAGGAATACGAGGCATGGAAGGGGATCTCCGAATATTCCGACGCTGGCTGCGCGCTCGTCGAAAACGACCGGATGACGGGCTACTGCGATTTTTACCCGATCAGCGCGGAGTCTTTCGATTCCCTCATGGCGTGCAGGGAAGACGTGAGCGTAGACATGATAGACCTGTACGAATTGGGCGGCACTTTTGACGGCTACATCGCGATGATGGCGATCGAGCCGGATAAGGCGACGCAAAAAAAATTCATGCTGCTTTTCGACTGGGTGATGCGCCGCATTCGCAGCTGGCAGAGCGACGGCATCGCGATAGAGCGGATCGGCGCGGAGGCGTATTCTCCGCTGCTGTGTAAGATATTGGAAAAATTCGGCTTTACGCTCGCGGGGGTGAACGGCGCGAACGGAAAGATCTATCAGACGACCCTTTCCGCCCTCTTGCAAGTGCCCTATATGCGGCAAAAATACGGCGAACTTTTCGGGGAGGAGGCAAAATGAAGGAAAAAAAGGGCGGCACGCCCGCGCAGTATAAGAGCGCGATCGCGGGGCTCACTCCCGCTTTTGCGGTGATAGAGGTCATGTTCGTCGCCATCGCGGTGTATCTGTTTATCGCGTATGCCGACCGCCCGATGTACGGCGGCATGTTCTTGATCTTCGCAGGCGTCGTGCTGGCGGTGTATCTGGTCATGCTGTTTATTCTCCTCGCAAAGGCGAAAAGGGCGGCGGGGCAGGAAAAAGGGCGGAACAAAGGGGAAAAATAAACGGAATAAAAACAAGATCATAAAACAGGCGCGCCCGCGGGCTCGGTTTCAAACCGAGCCCGCGGGCGCTTTTTTAAAAACGGAAGGAAAGAGGAGGATGGCGCGCCGAAGGGGAACGCGGTCGTTCGTTTCCGTCCGCGGAAGCGGGGCAAAACATTTTTCGTGAATGTTATAAATTTTTTCAGAACGGGCAATAAAAAGCCAAATCAAAAATACGGAGCAAGCCATGAAAAAATATTGCATACTTTTCGCGTTATTCTTCATAATAATCGTGACGGCGGCGATATGCGCAAAGCCTTCCGATGAGGGCAGCGCGGCGTATCTTCGCCTGCACGTCCGTGCAAATTCCGATTCCGCGGCAGACCAGGCGGTCAAATACGAGGTCAAAGACGCCATCGTGGAGTACCTTACGCCCGTCGTGGCTGCCTGCGAGAACAAAGACGAGGCGATCGCGGCGCTTGAAGCCGCAATCCCCGGAATAGAGAGCACCGCAAACGCGGTGCTTGCCGAAAACGGGTTCGCCTATCTCTCCCGCGCCCGGGTGCGCGCGGAAGAATTCCCTACGCGCGTCTACGAAGGCGTAACTCTGGAAGCCGGCGTGTACGACGCGCTGATCGTGGAGCTCGGCTCGGGCGCGGGCGCAAACTGGTGGTGCGTCGTATATCCGCCCCTGTGCTTTGCGGGCGAAACGGGCGCGGGCGTGCAATACAGCTCCCGCATTTGGGAGATCATACAAAATTTTTTCTCCGATCGGAAGGAGGGCTGATCCGCCGTTTCTGTCCGACGGGAAAACAGCAAGGCAAAATTTTTTCGGAGGACAGAAAATGATGAAGAGATCGATCAGGGTTCTGGCTCTGTCGCTCACCCTTGCCGCCGCCGTTTCGGGCGGCGCGGCGTTCGCCGCCCGCCGCTATATAAGCGAGGGGCAGGCGGTTTACGGCATGGCGGAGGAGGCCGCCGTGCTCAAACAGGGCAGTACGGGCAGCGAGGTCAGAACGGTGCAGACAAAACTTAAACGCTGGGGGTATTACGACGGCGCGATAGACGGCATTTACGGTTCCAAAACGCGCAAGGCGGTCGTTTATTTTCAGAAAAAGAACGGGCTCGCGGCGGACGGCATCGTGGGCAAAAATACCTTTGCCGCGCTCGGTATGATGAACGAGGCGAACGGATCGTCCGGCTCGTCGGGCAGCAGCGTTTCGGGCACGAACGGCTATACGAGCGCAGACGTATACCTTCTCGCCCGCTGTATCTACGGCGAGGCGCGCGGCGAATGTTACGAAGGGCAGGTGGCTGTGGGTGCGGTCGTTCTGAACCGCGTAAAGAGCCCGAGCTTTCCGAACACCGTATCGGGCGTCATCTATCAGAAGGGCGCCTTCACCGCGGTAGACGACGGGCAGATCAACCTTACGCCCAATCAGACGGCGATCAACGCCGCCAAAGACGCGATGAACGGCTGGGATCCCACCTACGGGTGCCTCTACTACTACAACCCCGTCACGGCGACGAGCCAGTGGATATTCTCCCGCGAGACGGTAACGACCATCGGCAAGCACGTGTTTGCCATTTAAGGAGGAGGGAAAATGGATAAAGACAGAGAAAGAGATCTTTCCAGCGGCGCGCAGAAGGTGGAAAATATCGCCCGCGGGGAAAGTGTGTTCGAGGATACCGCCGCCGGAAGCGAAATGCAGGGCGGCGCGGCAAACGGGGGCGCAAAGCGCGCGGCAAATCCTTCCACCGAACGCGAGCGCCTGCAAAAAATCAGGGTGGCGCGAGAAAATCTGCGCGCGGAAAAACGGCTGGAAGCGGCTAAAATGAAGGCGGAGCGCAAGGAAGCGCGCGAAAAAGCAAAGGAAGACGCAAAGCAGGCCCGCCGGATCCGCGCCGAGGAACGCAGGGCGCGCCGCGAACTCATCGCGAGCGAAACGCGGGAGCAGAGGGAAAAACGCGTCGCGCGGGAAAAGGCGGCAAAAGAGCGCGTCCGTATGGAGGAACGCGAAGCGGAACGGCTCGCCGCGCTCGAAAAGAGAAAACAGAAAGAGGCGGAGCGCCAGGCGCGGCATGATCGGCGGGAGGAGAAAAAGCAGAACCGCCACGACCGCGCGCCGGGGTTCGGCGGGTGGCTCGCCGCTGTCATTTCCCTCGGCGTGGCGGTGTTGGCGCTCGGCGCGATCGTTACGGTCGGCTATTTCGACCTGACGGAGGCGAAGGCGGGGCTGTACAACGGCTATCAGAGCTCCGTATACGAGCTTTCCGAACTCGTGGAGAATATGGACGCGAACCTGTCTAAGGCGCGCGTCGCCTCGGGCACGTACGAGATGCAAAAGCTCCTGACCGACGTTCTCGTGGAAAGCGAGCTTGCGGAAAGCTGCGTCGAGTCTTTCCCCGTAGACGCGCACGACACGGAAAACCTTACGGCGTTCGTCAACCGCGTTGCGGATTATTCCAGAAGCCTTCTCAACAAACTTTCGCTCGGCGGCGAACTCACCGAGGAAGACGAAAGCGTTATTCAGTATATGTACGAAACGACGAACAAGATCAAGTACGCGCTTGCCGACGTCATCGCGAACGGCCACGAAAAGAACATCGACGACGTTTTGAAGGAGGGCGGCTTTGCAGACAGGTTCAGAACGCTTGAAAACGACACCATCGAAACGCCGAAAATGATCTACGACGGCCCGTTCGCCTCTTCCGCGCAGAGCGGGGAGTGCAAGGCGCTTGCGGGGCTTTCCGAAATGAGCGAGGGGGAGATCCTGGACAAAGCGCGCGAAGTGTTCGGCGGCTACGGCATCAGGGAGCTGAACGCGGCGGGCAAAACCGAGCGCGGGAATATCCTCGCGTACGGGGTGGATATACGCACGGAAACGGGCGAACGCTATTTCGCGCAGTTCACCGCGCGCGGCGGCAAGCTGCTGCTGTTAGACAGCTATAAAGAATGCAAAGACAGGAATTTCAATGCCGAAGCGTGCATCGGCATAGCCGAAAAATTCCTTGCGGGGCTGGGCTACGAAGGGCTCGAACCCGTTTGGGTGAGCGAAGCGGGCGTTCAGTGCGACATCAATTTTGCCTATGTGCAAAACGGCGTGGTGTGCTATAACGACCTCGTAAAGGTCAAGGTCTGCGAGGAGCGCGGCGCGGTCACGGGGCTGGAAGCGCGTTCCTATCTGATGAACCATACGCAAAGGCAGATCGGCGCGCCGTCCGTATCCAAATCGAAGATAGAGGAGGCCGCGGCAACGCGCATGGAGCTGAACGGCGTGCGCCTCGCCCTCATTCCCGTAGAAGGGCGCGAAACGCTCGCTTACGAGATCAACGGCACGCACGGGGGCAGCGAATATTACGCTTACCTCGACGCAAAGACCGGCCGCATGGTGGAGCTTTTCACCGTGGTGGATTCTTCTTCCGGCAGGGCGTTGATGTAAAAACAAAAGGGGCGCGCCGCATATTCGGCGCACCCCTTTTGCCGACCGCGGCAAGGGCGCTGCCCTGCCGCGGCGAAAGAAAATTATAGAGTATTTGCATTGTTTCCCGTGGAGCGCAAAAAATAAAATTTTGACGCAAAGAGAAAAACGCGCCCGAAAGACGATGTTTTATGTAAAAATAAAATAAATTCCGCCCCGCCGCAGTCTTGCGGCGGGGCGGAAATCCTTTACAATGTTTTGCGCATGCGAACGTGGGGTACGCCTTCCTCATCGAACGGCGCGCCCTCTGCGGCGTAACCGCACTTTTCGTAAAAGCCCCTCGCGCGCACCTGCGCGGAGAGGGTCATCTCTTTCGCGCCCCTTCTGCGCGCGCATTCCTCGGCGGCTTGCAGAACGTATCTGCCCAGTCCTTGCCCGCGGAAGGGCTTGCGCACCGCGATCCGTCCCGCGGCAAAAACGCCCTCGCGCTCCGTTTCGAAACAGCGGCAGCAGGCGGCGGGTTCGCCGTCTTTATAAAAGGTGAGGTGAAGGCAGTTTTCGTCGCGGCCGTCGAACTCTTCGGCAAAGCCCTGTTCCCGCATGAACACCTCTTCGCGGATCGCGCGCGCCTCGGGCGTGAGATATGCGGTCGCCTTGTAGGGCAGGAGCAGGATCTCTCCCCGCACCGCCTTCGCGATGAGCGCGGCGCTCTCTTCGGGGGAACGCCCGTCCGTATCTATTTTGCAGGAGAGCATTTCGTCGTAGCGCGCCGCGCGGTCTTTGCTCCGCGCAAAAATGCCGCCGCTCCGCGCGCCCGCCGCAACGTCTGCCGCCAGCCGCTCGGTGAGCGTCCGCTCGCCGCAGGTCAGCGTAAAGAGAAAAAAGCGGAATGGCAGCCCCGGCATGCGGGAAAGGATCTCCTTTACGATGCTTTCTTCGTGCATCACCCAGCAGAACAGTATGTTCTCGAACAGCCCGCTCTCCAAAAAGTTGGAAAGCACGGCGGAAATGTTTTGCAGCACCATGCGCTTGGATCGCTCGTTCACGGCAAAGGGGTGCATGTCCCAAAAGTTGTCTCCGTCCGAAAATACGCAGGGAGGCATGATTTTTTGCAGGGCGCGCGCGGTCGTCGTTTTGCCCGCGCCCATCGTTCCGTTGATAAAAATCAGATTCATGCCGCCAGTGTACCATATTTCCCGCCCAAAGTAAAGCGCCCGTAAACAAGGGGCGCGCTTTTTGCATACTATGAAATGATTTCATTTTATCGGGAGGGCTTGTTTTGTATAAGATCATATCGCCCGAAACGGTGTTTATCGCCGAGGGCGTCGTCGTGGAAGACGGGGTCGTCATTCACCCCAACAACACGGTGAGCGGCTCCACCGTGCTGCGGCGGGGCGCGGTGCTGTATCCCAACAACATCGTGGAGGATTCCGACGTGGGAGAAAACGCCGAGCTGACCGCGAGCGTGGTGCGCGGCGCAAAAGTGGGCAGGGGCGCGCGTGTGGGGCCGTTTGCGAATCTGCGCGCGGGCGCCGAGATCGGAGATCGCTGCCGCGTGGGAGACTTCGTGGAGATCAAAAACGCCTTCGTGGGCGAGGGGAGTAAGGTCAGCCACCTCGCGTACATAGGCGACGCGCGCGTCGGCAAAAACGTGAACGTGGGGTGCGGCGTGGTGTTCTGCAATTACGACGGCAGGCAAAAGCACTTTTCCGAGGTGGGAGACGGCGCCTTTATCGGCAGTAACGTAAACCTCGTCGCTCCCGTCAAGATCGGCGCGGGCGCGTTCGTCGCGGCGGGCACGACCGTCACGCGAGACGTCCCCGCGGGCGCGTGCGTCATCGGGCGGGTGCGGCAGGAGGAGAGCGAGGGGATCCGCAAAAAGAGGGAGGGGGAACAATGAGCGAACTGTTCGGAACAGACGGGATCCGCGGCGTGGCGGGGGAGGAGCTCTCCTCCCGCACGGCGTTTGCCCTGGGCAACGCGCTTGCCCGCCTCAAACAGGAACCCCTGGTCGTCGTCGGGGAGGATACGCGCGTATCTTCGGATATGCTCGCGCTCGCGCTTTCTGCGGGGGTCGCCTCGGGCGGGGGAACGGTGCTTTGGGGCGGCGTTCTGCCCACGGCGGCGATCTCCCGTTTCGTCGTCGAAAAGAAGGCGGACTTCGGCGTGGTCGTGAGCGCGTCGCACAATCCCGCAAAGTACAACGGGCTCAAAGTGTTCGGCAAAGACGGCAGAAAACTCGCCGAAAAGCAGGAAAGGCGCGTCGAACACTATATGCGGAGCGAATATTCCTTTGCGGGGCCTCTCTCCATGGGGCGGCTGAATTTTTTGCAGGGAGAGGAGGAATACATCGCCTGGCTCGCCGGCTGCTGTGCACGCTCGCTGAAAGGCAAAAAATTCGCCGTAGACTGCGCCAACGGCGCCGCGGGGCGGATCGCGCCGGAGGTCTTCCGCAGGCTGGGGGCGGAGGTCGTCGCCTCGGGCACCAACCGCGGCGGGTTAGACGTGAACGAGGGCTGCGGCGCGCTGCACCCCGAACGGATCCGCGCGATGACCCTCGAATCGGGCGCGGACGCGGGCTTCGCCTATGACGGCGACGCCGACCGACTCATCGCCTGCGACGAAAAGGGGAACGTCGTCGACGGGGATAAGATCATCTGTATCTTCGCGGCAAAGCTCAAAAAAGACGGGAAGCTTCGGGAAAACGTCGTCGTGGGCACTTCGCACACCAATACGGGCGCGGAGGAATATCTGAAAAAGCTGGGGATACGCCTGATCCGCACGGACATCGGAGACAAATACGTTTCCGACGCGATGCAAAAGAGCGGCGCGCAGGTGGGCGGCGAGCAGTCCGGGCACGTCATATTGTCCGATTATGCAGTTACGGGAGACGGGATCCTCACCTCCGTAAAGCTTGCGGAATTGGCCGCGGGCAAAAAGCTCTCCCGCCTGGCGGATATAAAGCTCCTTCCGCAATACAACGCCTGCGTGCGCGTCAAAGACAAGGTGCGCGTTCTGGGCGACGAGCACCTCAGGGATTTTATCGACCGCACGCGCGGCGGCGTTTCCCGTTTGGTGGTGCGCGCTTCGGGTACGGAGCCCGTGGTGCGCATTTTTGCGGAGGCGGAGAGCATGAAGCAGGCAAAGTACGCCGTCGAGCGCATCAAGGCGGAAATATCCGCCGCGGAGGAGGGCTGATATGTGCGGCATCATCGGCTGCGTGAGCGAAAAAGACTGTTACGGCGCGCTGTACGACGGGCTCAAACGCCTCGAATACCGCGGGTACGACTCCGCAGGCATCGCCGTGCTCGGGGAAAAACTGGAAATCTTTAAAAAAAAGGGCGGCGTGGCGAATCTTTCCGCGTTTTATGCGCGGGGCGGCACGGGCATCGGGCATACGCGCTGGGCGACGCACGGCGCGCCGTCGGATACGAACGCGCACCCGCACCGCGCGGGAAAGATCGCCCTCGTGCATAACGGCATCGTCGAAAACTACGCTTCTCTCAAAGAAGAATTGGAGGAAGAGGGCGAACGCTTCCGTTCGGAAACGGACAGCGAGGTGCTCGCAAAGCTCGTCGCGCGGGCGTACCGCGGAGACCTGCTCGCCGCGGTGCGGGAAGCGCTTTCCCGCGCAGAGGGTTCGTACGCCGTCGCGGTCATCGCGGAAGACAGGCCGGGCGAGCTCGTTGCGGCAAAATATAAAAGCCCGCTCGTGGCGGGCAAGGGCGCGGCGGGGCTGTTCGTTTGCAGCGACGTCCCCGCGCTTGCGGGCGCGGCGGATTACATCGCGCAGGCGGAAGACGGCGAATTCGTGCGCATCGCGGGCGGGGAGATCTTTTTTTACGACAAAGAGCTCCGCCCTCTGCCCAAGACGTTTTTCCGCCCGCAAAGGGAGCTGTGCGCGCTGTCCGTGGCGGGCGGCGGCTATTTTATGCGCGCGGAGATCGGCGAGATCCCCCGCGCGCTGCGCGATACTCTCGGGCTTTTGAAACAGACGGACTTTGCGCCCTGCGCGCGCGTTCTGCGCGGCGCAAAGAGGGTGTTTGCGGTCGCGTGCGGCACCGCGTATCACAGCGCGCTCGTCTTTGCCGACGTTGCGGAGCGCGAGGCGGGCGTGCCCGTGATCTGCCATACGGCGGGGGAATTCCGCTATCGCCCGCCCCTGATCGGGGAGGGAGAATTGCTGATCGCCGTCAGCCAGAGCGGAGAAACGGCAGACACCCTCGAAGCCGCGCGCCTTGCCAAGGCGCGCGGGGCGTACGTTGTCGCCGTCACGAACATCGGCTGTTCTTCGCTGGCGGCGCTCGCCGATTTCTGCATCGTCATGGGCGCGGGCGCGGAGATCGCCGTCGCCGCCACAAAGAGCTATAACTGCCAGCTTTTGTGCCTGTATTACCTCGCGGCGCAGCTGCTCTTTTTCAAAGAGCAGAGGTATCCGGATTGGTTTTATGCTCTCGACGACCTCTGCTCCGCCGCGGAAAGGGCTTTTTCCTGCTTTGCGGAGGCAGACGCGCTCGCAGACGGGCTGAAAAGCGCGCGGGCGATCTATTACCTCGGCAGGGGGCTCGACCTGTGCACGGCAAAGGAGGGCGCGCTCAAAGTCAAGGAGATCGCCTGCGTATTTGCCGAGGGGTATCCCGCGGGCGAACTCAAACACGGCTCGCTGGCGCTCGTGGAGGAGGGGTTTCCCGTGGTGTGCGTTTCCACCTCCCGCGCTCTGGCAAAAAAGAGCGAAAACGCCCTTGCGGAGGTCAAATCGCGCGGCGGGTTTTGCGCCCTGTTTTCTCAGTACGGCGACGTTTTGGAGGATAGCTGCGCCGATTTCAAGTGCCTGCTGCCCGCCCTGCCCGAAGCGCTCATGCCCGCGGTGTCCGTCATACCGTTGCAGTATTTTGCCTATAAAATGTGCATAGAAAGGGGTTTTGATCCCGACAAGCCGCGCAATCTGGCTAAGAGCGTAACGGTGGAGTGAGGAGAGATCGCGAAAACCTCGGCGAGCTGACGCCTGCGGTTTTCCGTGAGTTTTAGGGAGAAACCGTTGTTCGCCGACGGATAGTCGGCTCGGCAACGGTTTCTCCCTCTTTGCGCCCTTTTTAGGGGCACATATAATATGCAAGGGCGCAAATTCACCCTCTTCCCAAAAGGCAAAGCGTTGCCAAATAGGGGTACGCTGCGGAAAATTGCGATTTCCCTTGCGCGATTTATTATTAAATAATTAAAGGCGCGTTTGAAAACCACGTTTTTCAAAAAGCGCACACAATTTGCCGCATACCTGCGGCTTGCCGAAAAAGAGTGAATGCGAAAATTGCTTTAATAGGTAAGCCCCAAAAAATTTTCGCAGAGAGAAAAACGCCGCAGAGCCGACCTGCGTGTCGGCGAACGGCGGTTGTCTCTCAAAATCACGACTTTCCGCAGTGCCTTTGCACGAGGAAAGTGTGAACATTTTATAAATACATCTTCATTCTCTTTTCGTAATCCTGCTCCATTTTCAAAAGGTCGTCCGCAAGTTTGCGTATATCGGGGTCGCAGGATTCGTCCGCTTCTCCCATCGAACGGGCGAGCGCGGTGATCCCCGTTACGGTGCCCTGCGTCATCATCTCGGCGATGTGCGCGCGGCTGCCGTCTTTCATCGCGTTCATTTTAATGGAGCCCCACATCATCGCCTTTTTCAGCGGGTTCGGCTCTTTCAGTTCGATCCCGCCGTCTTTGGCGAGCTGCGCGGCCCTGCCGGAAATCAGCTCGTAGCCGTCGTGCATCTTTTTGAGCTCCTCGCGCATCTCCTCGTCATGCGTTTCGGGCAGTATGTCGGAAATGGATTGCAGCGCATAGTGCGCGTTCCTGTATATTTCGGCCAAAAGTTCGCTGCCTTTTTTGATTTCTTCCATAATAAGATCCCTCCGATTGGAGTATGCGCCGAAACGCCGCTCATTATGTAAAAAAATTGCGGGGGCGGCGCGTTTTTGCTTGACTTTTGCGCGCGCATATGTTAAATTTGAATCCGAGCCGCTCGGAGCGGGCTTTATAAGCGCGCGGTTTTCGCGCCGCCTGGCATACGGCGAGACTGGTTAGAGGAGGTAAAAATTTTGTACGCTATCATCGAGAACGGAAACAAGCAGTATAAGGTTTCCGAAGGCGACGTTGTGCGCTTTGAAAAGCTCGACGCGAACGTTGGCGACAGCGTGGAATTTTCGGTCGTGATGATCGCCGGGGAAGACGGCATCAAATGCGGCGCGGAAGTTGCGAACGCAAAGGTCAGCGGCAAGGTCGAAGCGCAGGACAAGTTCAGAAAGATCGTCGTCTTCAAGTACAAAGCGAAAAAGAACGAGCGTAAAAAGCAGGGTCATCGCCAGCCTTTCACGCAAGTCAAGATCGAAAAGATCTCGCTGTAACATCGCATCACCGGAAGGCGCGAAACGAACGCCTTTGCGCGCTAAGCGCGCGGAACAATAATTTTAAGGAGAAAAACAATGATTTTTATCAGTTTGTTTGCTCATAAAAAGGGAACGGGCTCCTCTCACAACGGGCGCGACAGCGAGGCGAAGCGCCTCGGCGTAAAGCGTTCCGACGGGCAGGAAGTGCTCGCGGGCAATATCCTTGTCCGTCAGCGCGGCACCAAGTTCCACCCCGGCAACAACGTCGGCATCGGCAAAGACGACACGCTCTTTGCGCTGGTCGACGGCGTCGTCCGCTTTGAAAGGTTGGGCAAAGACAGAAAGCAGGTCAGCGTTTACGAAGTAAAAGCACAGTAACGCGAGCATAAAAAAGGACGTAAAAAAAGAGCGGCTATCGGCCGCTCTTTTTATTTTGCCCGAGTTCACGCCGCGGGCTTCTTTTTTTTGCTCATCTGGGCGCGGGTGTTTTCCGTACCGTCTATATTCGAGATCAGCATGCGCACGTCTACCGTTTCGCCCTCATCGTTCTTTACTTCCTGCGGCTCGAACACTCTCTTGCCGAACCCGCGGAAGGTATAGTCGAACAACTCCGCCAGAACGTTTACGAACAGGCTCCACACGAGAAAGGGCACCGAGATCGCAGACATGATGAGGGAAAAAACGCTCGTGTTCTGCACCGTGGAGATCACGAGGAAAATCGTGATCGCCGAAGCCACGAGCTGAAAAGTGTACTTCGCCATCTTTATAAAACGGTGCAGTTTGGGGCGGGGCTTGTCCATCATGTTGATGCGGTAGCTTACGATCGTGATGAATACGGAAAGCGCGAGCGCCGCTCCGATCAGGCACAGCAATACCGTTCCGATCCGGCTGTCTTCAAAGTGCGTGTAGTAGTAGATCGCATACACCGTATAAGCGGAATACCCCGTCAGAAATATGCAGCTCAGTATGAACCGAGACAGTTTAATGCGTTTCATCAAACTCATAGCGATACTATGATACACGCATTTTCCCTTTTTGGCAAACGTTTTGCGCGGCGTCGGGGCGCAAAAGGCAGTTTTTTCCTGCCATTTTTCTCGAAATTTTGCGCCGAAAGGTCAAAAAGCGCTTTATTTTTGTTGCGGTATGTTATATAATAAAAGGAAGCATGACCCGGCGCGGCGATCGTTGCGCGCGGGAGGGAGGCGGCAAACAGGGTGGAGGGATTCGTCTTAAAAAGCGAATATTTCGATCCGTCCGCCACGCTCGGCTGCGGGCAGGTATTCCGCTTCCGTCCTTTTCGGGAGGGCTTTCTCGCCTTCGCGGAGGATAAGGCGTGCTACGTGTTTTGCGACGGCGCGGATACGCACGTCGTTTCGGAAGACGCCGCGTATTTTCAGAATTATTTTGATGTTTCCCGCGATTACGGCGAGATCGTGCGAGCGGCAAAGCGCTGCGGCGTGCCGGCTCTTGCGGCCGCGGCGGAAAAGGGAAAGGGGATCCGCATTCTGCGGCAAAACGCGGAGGAGGCGCTGCTGTGGTTCATCGTCTCGCAGAATAACCGCATTCCGCGCATAAAAAGTATTATAGAAAGGATCTGTACGGCGCTCGGCGAGGAGCGCTCGTTTATGGGGGAAAGATATTTCGCCTATCCGGGCGCGGCAAAGCTTGCCGAAAAGGGCGCGGATTTTTATGAAGCCCTCGGCGCGGGTTACCGCGGCGCGTACATAACGAAAACGGCGGAAGCCGTCGCAGAGGGAGGGCTTGCGCCCCTTTACGCGCTCCGCGGCGGTCAGCTGCGGAAAAAGCTCACCGAATTTGCGGGCGTGGGGCCGAAGGTGGCCGACTGCGCCGCCCTGTTCGGCTTTGCGGATACGGGCGCATTTCCCGTGGATACATGGATCGAAAAGGTGTACCGCGAAGATTTCGGCGGAAAGAGCAGAAACAGAGAAGACATTGCCGCGTATTTTTCCGAAAAATTCGGCGAATACGGCGGATTTTTTCAGCAATATCTCTTTTATTATAAGAGAGGGTAGAGGAGGAAGCATGGCAAACATCACGATAGACGAAAAGATCTGCAAGGGCTGCGGCCTGTGCGCGAACGCCTGCCCGAAGAACGTTATTTCGCTCAGCAAGCACCGCATGAACGCGAACGGGTATTTCGTGGCGGAAAAGGTCAATCCGCAAAACTGCATCGGCTGCGCGTTCTGCGCCATCATGTGCCCCGACTGCGCGATTGAAGTAGAAAAATGAGGGAGTTCACGCATTTCTCGCGCAAAGGCGCTGCGAAATGCCGTGATTTGAGAGACAACCATTGTTCGCCGACATATAAGTCGGCTCAGCAATGTTTTTCTCTCTGCGAAAATATTTAAGGGCTTTCATATTAAAGCAATTTTCGCATTCACTCTTTTTCGGCAAGCCGCAAGTATGCGGCAAATTGAGTGCGCTTTTTGAAAAGCGCGGTTTTCAAACGCGCCTCAAATTATTTAAAATAATAACTCGCGCAAGGGAAATCGCAATTTTCCGCAGCGCACCCCTATTTGGCAATCCCTTGCCTTACGGGAAGAGGGTGAATTTGCGCCCTTGTATACTATGCGTGCCCTTATGAAGGGCGCAAAGAGGGAGAAAACGCCGACAGCCGCTTTGCGGCGCGGCGGTGTTGCCCTCAAAATCACGACATTTTGTTTTGTCAGCTCAAAACAAAATGTGTGAACAGGGAGGATTTTTATGTCTAAAATTTTATTGCACGGAACAGAGGCGATCTGCGAGGGCGCTATCCGCAACGGTTGCCGCGCTTTCTTCGGTTATCCCATCACCCCGCAGAACGAGGTGCCCGAATATATGTCCGTCAACATGCCCAAGATCGGCGGCGTGTTCGTGCAGGCGGAGTCGGAAGTTGCCGCCATCAACATGGTGTACGGCGCGGGCGGCGCGGGCGTGCGCGCCATGACCAGCTCGTCGAGCCCCGGCATCAGCCTCAAACAGGAGGGCATTTCTTACATAGCGTGCGCGCGCATTCCGTGCGTCATCGTAAACATCATGCGCGCCGGCCCCGGGCTGGGCGGCATTCTCCCCGCGCAGGGAGATTATTTTCAGGCGACCAAGGGCGGCGGCCACGGAGATTATCACCTCATCGTGCTCGCACCCTCTTCCGTGCAGGAGGCGTGCGATTTTACCTACCGCGCCTTCGACCTTGCGGATAAATACCGCGTGCCCGTCATGATCCTGGCGGACGGCATGATCGGTCAGCTGATGGAACCGGTCGAGCTCCCCGCCATGCGGCCTCTTTCGGATATCCCGAAAAAAGACTGGGCGACGGACGGCGGCTACGGCGAAGACAGGCGGGTGCTCAACAGCCTCATCATCAAGCCCGAAGAGCTCGAACCGCACGTCAACGAAATGCAGAAAACGTATAACGAGATCGCCGCGAATGAAAAGCAGTGCGAAAAGTTCATGACGGACGACGCGGAGATCGTCATTACCGCATACGGCACGGTCGCGCGCATCTGCAAGAGCGCGGCAAAGGCGTTGCGCAAACAGGGGATCAGGGCGGGCGTGATCCGTCCCGTTACCCTCTATCCGTTCCCTTCCGAGGTATATGAAGACGCGGCGAAAAGCGCGGAGGCTTTCCTCACGGTCGAGCTTTCCCTCGGGCAGATGGTCGAAGACGTGCGCCTCGCCGTAAACGGCAAAAAGCCCGTGTATTTTTACGGCAGAACGGGCGGCAACGTCATGGACGAAACGGAGGTCGTGCAAGCGGCGAAAGACGCGCTCGCAAAGGCGCGCCTTGCAAGAGAGGTGTAAACTATGGCGAAAGTATTTCAGAAAACGAAAATGCTGACCGACGCGCACCTGCATTACTGCCCCGGCTGCACGCACGGCATAGTGCACAGGCTGGTTGCGGAGAGCATCGAAGAGCTCGGGTTGCAGGATAAGGCGATCGGCATCGCGCCCGTCGGCTGCGCGGTGTTTGCGTACGATTATTTCAACTGCGACATGCAGGAGGCGGCGCACGGCCGCGCCCCCGCCGTCGCTACGGGCATAAAGCGGTGCCTTCCCGACAGGCTCGTGTTCGTCTATCAGGGCGACGGCGACCTCGCATCCATCGGCATGGCGGAAACGGTGCACGCGGCGGCGCGCGGCGAGCATATCACCATCATCTTCATCAACAACAGCATTTACGGCATGACGGGCGGCCAGATGGCGCCCACGACCCTGATCGGGCAGAAGGCGACCACCTGTCAGAGCGGCCGCGATCCCGCCGTGAACGGTTATCCGATCCGCGTATGCGAGCTTTTGGCAACGCTCGACGCTCCTTATTACATCGAACGCGTTTCCACGCACGACGTAAAGCACGTTCTCGCCGCGAAAAAGGCGATCAAAAAGGCGCTCCGCTTCCAGGCGGAGGGCAGAGGATATTCCTTTGTGGAAGTGCTCGTTTCCTGCCCCACAAACTGGCACATGAAGCCGATCGAGGCGCTCCGCTTTATGGCGGAGGAGACGAGCAAGACCTTCCCGCTCGGGGTGTATCGCGACAAATCGGAGGGGAGGGAGTAAAATGATCCGTATTTTATTGGCAGGTCAGGGAGGGCAGGGCGTTCTGTCCGCCGGCAAAATGCTCGCCGAGAGCGGGCTGTGGGAGGGCAAAGAAGTTTCCTATCTCCCCGCATACGGCCCCGAAATGCGCGGCGGCACCGCGAACTGTTCGGTCATCATCTCCGAGGAGGAGATCGCGTCTCCCTTATGCAACGAGCCTGACGTGCTCATCGCCATGAACGGGCCGAGCTTTCATAAATTTGCGCCGCGCGTAAAGACGGGCGGCATCGTCATCGTGAACGGCTCCATGTCCGATTGTTACGCCGGCAGAGACGATATCACCGTATACGATATTCCCGCAAACGATCTTGCGATGGAGGCGGGAGACATGCGCAGCGCCAACAACGTTATTTTGGGCGCGCTCTGCGAGATCACGCACATCGTAAAGGATAAGAGCATTATCAACTGCTTCAATGAAAAGTTCGTGGGTAAGCCCGCGCTCATGGAGATCAACCAGCGCGCGTTCGAACTCGGCAAACATGCCGTCGCTTCCGAAAGAAAATAAAGCAAGCGCCCCGCAGGCAAATTTGCGCGGGGCGCTTTTTCAATGAAAAGGATCAAATGAATTTCAGGCACCAGCGGAAGGCGGAGGGGAGCGAAATACTCTTTTCCGTCTCTTCCTTTGTATAAAACCTGAGCGCGGAAAAGGCGGGCAGGGCGGCGATGTTTTCTCCGGTTTCGGCGATATACGCCGTCATGTGCCATATGAGGTGCGTGAAAACGTGTTTGTGCGTCCCCGCTCTTTTAAGGGAAACGTTTTGCAATCCCGCGGCGCATAAAAACGTTTCCGCCTGCGCGGCGGACAGCTTTTCTTCTGTGTTATAAAATTCCGTCAACCCCGAAAGAACGCCGCTTTCCCGCTTTTTCAGCCACAGCCCGCCCTCGTTTTTGAAAATAAAAACGGTCATGTCCGTTTCTTTTCGGGCGGGTTTTTCTTTTTTCAGGGGGAGCGCGTCGCCCTTGGTTTCGCAAATACCGCAAACGGGGCACAAAAGGCATTTCGGGGAAGCGGGCAGGCATAGGAGCGCGCCGAGCTCCATCAAGCTCTGCGTAAAATCGCCCCGGCGCTCCTTCGGGTAAGCGGGCGATAGCTCGGCAAAATAACGCCCGCGCAGTACGTCCTGCGGCTCGGCGTCGCCTAAAATACGAGAAAGCACGCGCACCACGTTGCCGTCCACCGCGGGCGAGGGCTTGCCGAAGGAGATCGAGGCGATCGCGCCCGCCGTATATTTTCCGACGCCCGGCAATTTTTCCAATTCTTCCGCCGTATCGGGGAACCCGCCGCGCGCGGCGATCCCGCGGGCGGCTTTTTGCATGTTTTTTGCCCTGCTGTAATAGCCGAGCCCCTCCCAAAGCTTCAAAAGTTTGTCTTCGGGGCAGGCGGCAAGCGCTGAAACGGTGGGAAGCTCCCGTAAAAAGCGGATATAATGATCTTTTGCCGCCTCTACGCGCGTCTGTTGGAGCATGATCTCCGAAACCCAAACGCGGTAGGGGTCGGTGTTTTCACGCCAGGGAAGGTCTCGCCTGTTTTTATCGTACCATGCGAGCAGGGGCGCCGCGAGCGCGGCAAGTTTTTCTTTGCGTTCCATAGGGGTATTATAGCAGAAAAGGCGGCGGTTTTTCAAACGTTCGCGCGCGCCGCGCGCAAAAAATTGACGGCAAAAAAAATTTGCGCTATAATTTATCCGTTATGAATAATATCGTACTCATCGGCATGCCCGCGTCGGGCAAAAGCACCGCGGGGGTGCTCCTCGCAAAAACGATCGGTTACGGCTATATCGATTCCGATCTGCTCATACAAAATCAGGAAAAGGCGCTCCTTTGCGACATCATCGCGCGCGCGGGCGTTGCGGGATTTATCGGGATCGAGGAGAGCGTGAACGCCTCCCTTTGGGCGGAACGGTGCGTCATCGCCACGGGCGGCAGCGCCGTTTACGGAGAAAGGGCTATGGCGCACCTGAAAGAGATCGGCAAGGTCGTGTACTTGAAGGTGGGGCTCGCCGAACTTGCAAAGAGGCTCGCGGGCAAAAATATTTTCCGCCGCGGCGTGGTGATGAAACAGCGCGGCGAAACGCTCGCCGAACTCTACGCCGAGCGCGCGCCGCTGTACGAAAAATATGCCGACGTGATCGTCGACTGCGGCGGGCTCGACCTCGAAGGTACGGTTGCCGCCGTCATAAAGAGCGTTTTTCCGTAAATTGCACCGTATGGCAAAAGCCGCGCAGAAGCGCGGCTTTTTTGATTGAAACGTGGCGGCGGCGTTTCAAAAAACGAACGGATTTTTTCAAAAAACACCGAGTTGATTTTTTTCGGTTTTTCCGATTGACATTGCATGGCTTCGCGTTTAGAATTACGGGCGTTGAGGTGTTGTTATGCAGTGGTATGTCATCGTATTGTTGTTTTTGGTCGTTATAACGGCGAGCGGGGGATCGGGCTTCTTTTATAAAAAGCTCATATCGTTCAACGAGGGCGGGAACGATATACCGCTGATACTTACCGTCGTTCCCGTGCCGCTCTGTCTGCTGTTTTGCATACTTGCAAGCATTGCGGGCTGGGAATTTACGGCGGTCAATCTGATTTGCGGCGCGGCGGGCGGCATTTGTTTTTGCGGCGCCGTGTCGATGCTGCTCTCGGCGGTTTCGAAGGGAGATTATTCCGTATCCATCATCATCGTCAACCTTTCGTTTTTTATTCCGATCCTCCTTTCCGCCATATTTTTGTCGGAAAAAATATCCGTCTTGCAGATCATCGGCATCGTCGTTCTGTTTTTCGTCATCGTCTTTTCCAATATCCGCATCGGAGGGAAAAAGCAGGTGGAGGACGAGGTAAAACCGAGGTCGAATTTGTGGATATTGTATGCGCTGCTCGCCTGCCTGTGCAACGGGTTGGTGAACTTCTGCCTCAAAGTACAGCAGCATTACAGCCCTTCCTCCGGGCAGGACAGCTTTTATTTCATCATGTATGCCGTAAGCCTGGCAATAGGCCTGCTCCTGCTCGTTTGCACAAGAGGCGCCGCCGTCAAAAGGGCGCACCCGTTTCGCATTCCCCTCGCTTCTTTGGGGCTGAGCGTTTGCGTGGCGCTCGCCTATTATCCCGTCAGCTATCTTGCGGGCAGCGTAAACGCCGCGCTTTTGTTCGGCGTATCCACGGCGGGGTCGATCCTCGTGGGGCTGCTTGCCGGGTGGATATTTTTTAAGGAAAAAATAACGGTGCGAAGTATTGTAAGCATCGTTTGCTGTATCGCGGCGATCGTTTTACAGGTCGTGCCCGTATAGCGCCGGCCCCGCCCTCCTTCTGCCGTTTCGGCAGAAGGAGGGCGGGAGCGGCGCTTTTATTTTGCGTCATATATTGCTTTTTCTTTTATAATGTGGTATAATATTTTCGCATCACAATTCAGAATCCGCTTAATAGGTTACATCGGCATAGGTGTACCCTCTTTTCCCTATTAAGTGGATTTGTGATGCAACCGTTGAGGGATACATATCGATGCGGGCATCCCTTCAACAGGGGCGCTTTTTTTCTTTGAAAGAATCAAAAAATCGCAAAAGAGGTAAAATAGTATTTCCAACGGTCAGCAACGTTATGAGGGAGGAAAGAGGTGCAGGATAAAAAGATAACGGAGATGGAATACAAGGAAAAGAGGAAGTGCTTTTCTTCGGTAACCCCGCCGCAATCCGTGGAAGACCAGTTTTTGCACGAGTTATATGCCGATTTCGATATATTTGTAGCAAAAAAGCATCCGAACCTGGGATTCCGTAAGCATTTTCATAAGGCGTTGGAGCTGTACTATATTCTGCAAGGGCAGATGGTTGCCGAAATCAACGGCGTTTCAAAGCTGGTCAGGCAGGGAGAAATATTCATCGTAAACAGCTTTGAACTGCATGAATACGAAAAGAGCGAGGATTCGAAGGTCTTGGTCCTGATCATAGGCTCGCATTATTATGAAAATTTTGCGATGATCTATCCGGGCAAAATTTTTCAGAACTTCATGGAAGACATATCGTTCAATCTCCGCGTTCTGCCGCTGCTTGAAACGGTCTACGACCGCCTCGACGGCCTCACCGAGCTGGAAACGATAGGATATACCGACCTGATACTGGGCAAGTTGGTTAAGGGCTACGGGCTGAAAGAGCGGAAAAGCAGCGATGAGATCATTATCAAGATCATAGAGTACATCTACGAACATTATCAGGACAATATCAGCATCGCGTCGGTGGCAAAGGAACTGAATTACGCCGCTACCAGTATCTCCCGCATTTTCCGCAACGGCGTCGGCGTGGATTTTCGCGTTTACGTGAACAACGTGCGCGCGGAAAAAGCGCATCAGATGCTTATGGACGCCAAAAACGGCGACAACATGACGCAGATCGCGATCAAGAACGGTTTTAATAGTATGGCGTCTTTCTACCGCGCTTATAAGCGCAAGTTCGGGCATTTGCCCCGCAGACATTGAAATATATTTTGAACAGAGACCGGATCCCCCGGTCTTTTTTTTTCGCAAAAAATATCAAAGAACGGAGCAAAACGTCCGGCGCATCTTTCGATTTGCTTATTTTTGGTCATAAGATGAATAGTTATGCGTTGAAAAGGCGGATTTTGCATGCTATAATTATTAAAAACAGTAAAAAATGTAAGATTGTAATATTTGGAGTTCAGATGGCGCAAGAAAAATCGAGAGAAAGAGCAGAAAAACTGATAAAGCAGATGACCGAAGAAGAAAAACTGCGGCTGTGTTTGGGCAAAAACGGTTGGTATATCGGCGGGATCGAACGGTTGAATATTCCGGTCGTGGAAATGAGAGACGGCCCGCACGGGCTGAGAAAGGGCAGTGCGAAATGCTATCCGAATTTTTGCCTGACGGCATGCAGCTGGGATCGGGAGCTGTTGCGGGAACTCGGCGAGAGCCTTGCCGGGGATTTCTTGAAAGAGCATGTCGGCGTGGTGCTGGGCCCGGGGATCAACATCAAAAGGATCCCCACCTGCGGAAGGAATTTCGAATATCTGTCGGAAGATCCTCTGCTTACGGGCGAGCTTGCCGCCGCGTTTATAAACGGCGTGCAGTCGCGCGGGGTCGTTGCCTGCGTCAAGCATTTCTGCTGTTACAATCAGGAAAAAAACCGTTTCACCTATTCTGCTGAGGTCGATGAAGCAACCCTTCGCGAAATATATCTCAAAGCCTTTGAGATCGTTGTCAAAAAATCCCGCCCGGGCATGCTGATGACTTCGTATAACCGTTTGAACGGGGTGTATACGGCGCAGGATCCGAAGCTTTTGCAGGAAATTTTGCGGGAAGAATGGAAATACGACGGCGTGGTCGTATCCGATTGGGGCGGCTCAGACAGACGCGCCGAAGCGTTTGGCGCGGGGCTGGATCTTGATATGCCCGGGTGCGGTACGATCCCCGACGATGTTTTGCGGTATGCAAGAGGGAGCGAGGGGCAGAAGGTTTCCATCGACGAGCATTACAGGCGGATCCTGCGGCTGATCGAAAGAGTGGAGCAGGGTGCCGCTATGCAGAAAAAGCCCGAAAAAACAGTTTCGCTGCGCAAAGCCGCAGCCGAAAGTATGGTGCTTTTGAAAAACGAAAACGCCGTATTGCCTTTGCGCAGGTCGGATAAAGTAGCTGTGATCGGAACGTTTGCAAAAAGACCCCGCATTCAGGGAGGCGGCTCCGCAAACGTGCGTGCAGAGTCGATCCAATCGCCGTTTGAAGAGATCGCAAAATATGCGGAATGCGAGCCGCTCTATGCGAGCGGTTACGGTGAGGGCGATGAAACCGCCCTGCTCGCACAGGCACAGTCGGTTGCTTCCGCCGCAGATAAAGCGATCATTTTCGCGGGACTGGACGAAACAGCTGAAAGCGAGGCGTACGACCGCAGGAGCTGGGCACTTCCCGAAAAACAGATAAAGCTTATAGAGCGGGTGTATGCGGCGAATCGCAACGTCATCGTCGTTTTGTTCAACGGCGGCGTTGTGGAAACGGCCTCATGGCAGGGGCTCGCCGCTGGCGTTGTGGAAGCCTATTATGCGGGGCAGGACACGGGAGGCGCCGTGGCGGATATCCTGTACGGCGCGGTCAATCCCTGCGGCAGGCTTGCCGAAACGATCCCGATGCGGTTGGAAGACTCGCCCGCCTATCTCTATTATCCCGGGCAGGGAGATAAGGTCTATTACGGAGAGCGCCTGTTTGTGGGGTACAGATACTATGTATCCAAAAAACAACGGGTCGTATATCCTTTCGGGTACGGGCTGAGTTATACCTCCTTTGTATACAGTGATTTTTCTCTTTCCGCCGCAGAGATTTGCGCGGGCGATGTGCTGAACGTCGCGGTAAAGCTGCAAAACAGCGGAGCCCTTGCCGGGAAAGAGGTGACGCAGATCTATCTTGCCGACGAAAACGGCGACGGTTATCCCGTTTTACAGCTGATCGATTTTCAAAAAACTCATCTGAATGCCGGGGAGAGCAGAACGCTGCGTTTTCATTTTACCGACGAGATATTCCGCCGCTATGACGCAAAGCGGAAGCACTATGTGTTAAAGCCCGGCAATTACCGCATCTGTCTCTGTAAAAACAGTATGGAAGAAATCGCGTCCGTCCCCGTCAGGGTCGTTGCGGAAACGCAGCCTTTCCGGATAGACAGATATACGAAAATCGGAGAGATTTTACAGCAGGTCGGCGGAGACGACTTCTGCAACAGCTATTTGGCGGACGCCGTCAAAAAAGCGGTATACGGCGATGACGATGTGACCATTAAATTTGAAAAGTCTGACGTGATCGGAGACGTTTTCTGCCGCAATGTAGTTAAATCCATGCCGCTGCGCGCGCTGATCACCCTGTCGGACGGCATCATAACCGAAAAGATACTTTCTGAGCTCGTAAAAATTTACAATAACGAAGACAAAGAAGCGCGGTTTCAAAGGGAGAGCCAATTTGCTTAGGTTTGTTGCAGGGCTCGGAGACAGAACTCTTTTGGAAGAAGATTATTGATTATTTATGAAATGAAGTTGGTTATTTATGTGTTGAAAGTGGGCTGTCGGTGTGATATTTTATTACAAAACCCCAAAAAGCCTGCGAAAGAGGCGTTTACGCGAAAGGATTTGCCTCGTCCGCGGCTTTGGCAGAAAAAATATTTACAGTAAGAAAGCGATGCAAATCGTTAAAAATCAAGGAGGAAATTACATGAAAAAACGTATTGCGTTGTTGTTGGTCTTTTTGCTGACCCTGACCGCCGGCTTCACGATGGCGGGGTGCGGCTCGGGGAAAAAGGGGATCGACGAAACGAAGACGCAGCTTTATGTTTATAACTTTGACGGCGGCGTCGGCTCGGACTGGCTGGAAGCGGTATCCACGCGCTTTGAAGAAAAATACGCGGATACGGAATTTGAGCCCGGAACGGGCAAAAAAGGTGTTGAGATCGTCCCGGGAAAGGGCAAGGATTCCCTGACGACGATCGCGACCTCTGAGTACAACGTCATCTTCGACGAAAGGGTTACTTATAACGATTATATTTCGCAGGGCCTCTTTCTCGATATAACCGACATCGTTGCAGAGGAGACGCTCGCAGACGTTACCGACGACAAGGAAACGGGCAGGATCATCGATAAAATGTCTCCCGAACAGGTCGCCGCTTTTACCGCGTTAGACGGCAAGCACTATGTTTTGCCGCATTACGAGGTGTACACGGGCATCGTATACGATGTAGACGTTTTCACGAACAACAGTTTGTTCTTCACGCAAGACGGCAAATGGACGAAGGTCGAGGCGGAGAAATCTGTCGGGCCCGACGGCGTAAAGGGCTCGTACGACGACGGCCTGCCCTCTTCGTACGAAGAGCTGTACAAACTGATCACCCGTATGGTGCAGGTCTCCGTCATTCCCTTCATCTGGTCGGGGCAGTATCCCACGTATACGAACGACCTTTTGAGCGGGCTTTGGGTCGCCATGGCGGGGAAAGACGAGTTTTCCCTGAACTTCAATTTCGGCGACGGCGTGCAGGCGAACACGACGGAGATCGTGAGCAGCTTTGACGCAAACGGCGATCCCGTTTTGCAGGAAGTTACGATCACCCCGGAAACCGGGTATCTGCTCAACCAGCAGGCGGCAAAATACTATGCGTATCAGGTGCTGGAACACATCATGTCAAACTCTTCCTATTATGCATCGGATCTGATCACGGAGGTTTTGACCCATCTCGACGCGCAGACGGAATTTATTTACAGCAATCTCGAAAACAAACCCATCGGCATGATCATCGAGGGGAGCTACTGGTATAACGAGGCGTCCGATTCCTTAAAGCGTTCGGAAAATACGTATAAAGAACGGGCCAAAAACCGCAACTTTGCGTGGATGCCGCTGCCCCGCCAGCTTACCGGAACGGTTACGGAGGGGAACGGGACAAAAAACACCGTGCTCGATACGCTGGGCGCATTCGGATTTATCAATGCCAACATCAAAGACGACGCAAACAAAGTTGCTCTGGCAAAGAAATTTTTGAAGTTCTGCTATACGGACGAATCTTTGCAGGAATTCACCGGGCTTACGGGTATACCCAAGGCGTTGAACTACGACCTTCCGACGGAGGGGCTGGATCGGTATCCTACCAGCTTGATACAAATACGTAAAAATTCCGACGTAGTCTACCCGTATTCTGCCAGCAAAATTTTTGTCAACAGCCAGTCCAGTTTCTCTTTTGCGTCCGATTCAACGCAGTTTGCGTCCGATGTCGGAAGCGACCCGTATAAGGCACCGTATTCCGCGTTTAAGGCAGGCGTTACGGCACGCGCGTATTTTGAAGGGTCCTGGTCTACGAAACTGGAATGGGATCAGAAATACAGTAACTTCTATTGATCGGGGGAAGGAAAGGAGGAGCGATTATGTCGCGCAAGAAAAACGGCGGAGCAACGGTTTCATCGGAAAATCCCATAAAAAAATTTTTTTCGGGGCTTTCGCGGACCGTTAAAGACGGCATTTACGGATTGTCGGTCAAGATCCATCAAAAATGCGCAAGGAAAGGAGTAAAAAAGAATCTCAACAGATCCAAGAGGAACAAAAACCTATTTTTCTATCTGATGATGGCGCTCCCTCTTTTGCAGTTCTGCATTTTTTACATAGGCGTTAACGTAAACTCGTTTATTTTGGCGTTTAAGGAGTACGACTATTATACGGGCGCCTATCAATGGGTGGGGGTTGCCAACTTTGCCGCAGTATTCCGCGACATTGCCAACGTATCGTATTTGAAGATCGCGTTCCGCAACTCAGTCGTCTTATTTGCCTTCAATATAGCGGTCGGAACAACGTTGGCGATCTTGTTCTCCTATTACATTTACAAAAAATTTGTCATGTACAAGTTTTTCCAGGTCATTCTGTTCCTTCCCTCCATTATATCCAGTGTGGCTTTGGTGCTCGTATTCAAATATTTTGCGGAGATCGCGATCCCCGAAATCATGCTCCGGGTTTTCAATATGGAGATACAGGGGCTTTTAAGCAACGGAGCCACAAAACTCGGTACGATCATTTTCTTCAATATCTGGATCGGCTTCGGCGTACAGATCCTGATGTATTCGGGCGCGATGGGAGGGATTTCGGAATCGATCGTGGAATCCGCCGAGTTAGACGGCGCAACGGCAATGAAGGAGTTTTGGCATATTACTCTGCCGCTGATCTATCCGACGGTAGTCGTGTTCATCGTCGTCGCGGTTGCGGGTATTTTCGTCAACCAAATGAACGTTTACAGTTTTTACGGCGAAAACGCAGATTACAGCATTTATTCGGTCGGATATTATCTCTACATGAATATCGCGTCGCAAAACACTACTATCACATATTTTTATGGATACTATTTTTAGGGAAAGTAAAATTTTGCACCCTTACTTGTATTCTTGTATTCTTGTATTCTTGTATTCTTGTATTCTTGTATTCTTGTATTCTTGCGTTTTTAGATAAAAAAGGTATTTTTACAGCTATTTTTGCATCAAATTCTATAAATTCGCTGAATAAGGGTGCAAATGTATCTAATAAAACCATATTTTTTTCATTCTAACTTTAAATTATAAGGTCCTTCGAATTTTTTCGGGCGGCTGCTATGCGGGATTAGGACAAACCCGATGAGAATTCATTGCGAAGCAACCGTAATGCACAAAAGAAGCCCTTACGGACGGATTTGTTTTATTCTCGCATAGCATTAGGCAGCATAGGCCTTCGCGGAAGTCAACGGTCGCAAAATCGTTGCCGAGAACTCCTATATAAACAAATTGAGAGCCGAGAAAGGATTTATTGTTTCCTTGCTCGGCTCTTTTGCTGTCTATGGGATATTTTCTGACTTGTATGCAACGATTTTGGCTTTGTCCCGTTGACTTCCGCATACTGATACAAAAGATGCTTTCTTTCCACCGTCCTATGCTCCTCAGCCTTTCGGAGCAACTGCGTCGAGGCAAGACAGGTTTTCGAGCGGACGGTGTCAGCCATCCGCTCGTTTGGCGGTTCTTATTTTCCCGATCGTGCGGACGGGGTTGGCATGAACGTTACATATTGCTTTGCGCATAGCCGTAGTGGTACGATTTGACAAAATCAATAAAAATAAATCATTATTTTGCGGTTAAGTAAAGCAGATGGTGGAAATATTTACGTTAAACTTAACGCGTGTGCGATGCCGATTATATGCTACAATAAAAATCAGTCAAAGAAAACAATTTTTCGCCAAGCGAAGTACGTTTAGAGAAAGGGGCGGGGAGTGGACGGAGGCGCAGGAAAGCCGGTTTATTGAATTATAACGGAGGGAACAATGGGGAAAAAGAACGTAAGTTTGAAATCGATCGCTTCACATTGTAACGTTTCGATTATGACAGTATCTCGCGCTCTGCGCGACGCCCCCGGCGTATCCGAAGAGATCAAAAGCAAGATACGCCAGACGGCGATGGATTTCGGATATATGCCGAACCACATCACGCAATCGATGAAACAGGACGAAAAGCCTGTGATCGCCATTCTCGTCGATTCATTCATCAATTTGTACTATGCGGCGTTTATCAATGAACTGACCATTCTCGCAAGGTCGAAAAACGAATACGACGTTTCCTTTTTGTATTTCAAGGAATTTGATAAAGAGGCGGTAAAGCAGTGCATTCTGCAACGGGTGGATATCATCGTAGCGCACAACGAGCCGACGCGGGAAACGTATGAATTTGCCAAGCTCAACAATGTCGAGATCGTATTTGTGGGCAACGGCAGTTCCGAATACGATATTGACGTCGTTTCGGTCGACAACCATATGGGCTGCGTGCTTGCGGCGCGGTATCTGCGCAATTTCCACAGCAGCGACAAGTACGTCTATGTCGGCGTCGATTATTTTTTGTCCGAACAGCGCTATCAATACTTCAAAAAAGAGCTGGACAAACTTTATGAAGACAGTTGCGACATCAAATTTTACAACGCGTACAACGAGCCGATCACGACGCTGTATTCGTACATTGTAAACGGGTACCGCAGCCTGTTTATTTACAACGATATGATCGCGTATCAGACATTGGACAAGCTGGATGAGATCGCGCTGAACATACGGCAGGCTTTTCCAGACCTGCATCTCGTCGGGTTTGACGGGCTGTGTCAATATGTCCCCGGCATGAAGCAGATTTCAACGATCAAGATCGACTACAAAAAATACGCGGCGGTGACGTATGACGTGATCCGCAATCGTTTGGAAAACGCGTCGTTGCCAAAACAATACAAGGTATTATCTGTATCGTTACATCAGCGTAAAATCTGATCAGACGGACAGAAAAAATAAATGTTTCAGTAAGGAGGAAGCAAGATGAAAAAGCGGTGGATTCCGGTGTTTTTGTTGGCGATATTCTGTGTGTCATGCGCGCTTCTATGCGCCTGCACGTCAGGGCAACAGACAGTAACAACGGAAGTAGAAAGTGTGACGCTGAACAAGACGGCGCTCGCACTGTATGTAGGGGATGAGTTCACGCTCGAAGCGACCGTATCGCCCGAAGACGCGAGCAACAAGACAGTCGATTGGTACAGCGGAGACGAGGCGGTCGTTACGGTCAGCGATTCGGGTTTGGTCAAGGCGATCGGCTCGGGAACGAGCTATGTTACGGCGCAGACGCGCGACGGACAGAAAACGGCGTCGTGCACGATCAAGGTGACGGAAAAGGTGACGGGTTTGTCTTTGGACAAAACCAATATTGAAATGGCGGTCGGAAACACTTCCGTCATCACGGCGACGGTCACGCCCGCTTCCGCGGCGGGTACCGTGGTCTGGTCGTGCGAGCCTGTGGGGATCGTTTCGGTGTCGAACGGCACGGTAACGGCGGTTGCGGCAGGCGACGCGGTCATCACGGCAAGCAATGCGGAGGGCGACAAGACGGCGACGTGCAACGTCAAAGTACATCCCGCGGCAACAAGCGTCCAAGTGACGGGCACAGGCGTTGCCGGCGGCAGGGCGGAGATCGATCTGGAAGCGGCAACACCGACATTGCAGCTGAGCGCAACTGTTTCACCGGCAGAGGCGATGCAGGGCGTCGTGTGGCAATCAGGCGATGAAACGATCGCCACGGTCAGCGAAACGGGGCTGGTCACGGGAATCGCGGCGGGCGAGGTAACGATCAGCGCCACGAGCCAAGACGGGTTTGCCGTAGCTTCCGTTACGATCGTGGTTGTTGGACCGGTGGATGCAGCGGTCAGCATTGCTTCCGACTGCGATATGCGCGGCATGAATTTGAAATTGCAATCCGATACGGAAACGAAAACGGTTACGGTTACCAACGAGAACGCCTTTGCGCTTACGGGCGTCGATTACGGCACGGAGTACGAAGTCATCGGCGAGGTGGGCGGCTTGGACGTCGTGATCGGTATGTTTACCGTTCGGGGCGGCACGGTGGAATTCGATCCCACGGCGACGATCGGCAAAGGCAACGGCGGCACGCTCGACCTTACAAACGGCACGTACGTGTACAAGGCGGGCGCCAAGGGCGGCTACACCTTCAAAGTGGCAGAAGAAGTCGACGGCGATGTATGGGCAGCAGCGAAAATTTCCATATCAGCGGATGATATGACCATGTTGACGACTTCGACGAACGATGCGGTGTTTGGTATTTCCTTGGCGATCGGCAGCAGAACGATCCCCATGCATTGCCGTCTCTGGCACGAAGGCGGTCAGATCCTCGTTGGCGATTGGCTGGAAGGGAATGTTTTTTATAGTAAAGATGATAAAACGCTGACGGAAAGAGGACAAGCGCTTGCGGGCGACGGGCTTTGGTTTGTCGCGCATTATGCAAGCGGAACGGGCTTGTATGAAACGTATCTCGGAACTTCGCCCGACAACATCACGAGATTGCGGGATTGGGGCAACGGCGAAACCAACAGTTTTGAAACGAATGCGCAATTAAAGGCAATTTCGGTGGGTTATCTGCATAGTTGGGGCAACAGTGCGCTCGTCGGCGTTACGTTCTCGAACGTGCGCTACGGCGCAACGCTGGGAGCGGCGCTCGGGCTGACCGAGAATGTCGCGCTGACGTCGGACAGCACGCAGACGAACGGCACGGTCGCCGTTTCGGGAAAACCCTATGAAAATGTGACGCTGACCTTTACGCCGAATGCGGACTATATGTTCTCTTCCGTCAAAGTGAACGGCGAGGACATGACGTCAAGCGTATCGGGCAATACGCTCGTTTTGGAAAACTATACCGGCGAGACCGTCAAAGTCGAGGCTGTGTTTGAGAAGATCCTCGAACTTGCAAGCGTTGATGTTACAATCCCTTCCAACGTGAAGATGGATGGTATGACGCTCACGCTGACCAAGGGCGGCACCTCAACAGAAGTGCAGGTCAAAGACGGCAAATTTACGCTTACAAATGTTACCGTTGGCGATGTGTACGCTGTCACGGCAACAGTCAACGGGCTGAAAACGAACTTGGGCACGCTCACGATCCGAAAGGATGATCCCACCTTCGATCCCACGGCGGCGATCGGCAAAGGCAACGGCGGCACGCTCGACCTTACAAACGGCACGTACATGTACAATGCGGGCGCCAAGGGCGGCTATACCTTTACGCCGACGGGAGAAGTCGACGGCGATATGTGGTTTGCCGCGAAGATTAAAATCGACGCCGATGCTTTGGCAAATAATAACGGCGAAGTACTCTATGGGTTTACCATTACCATCGGGGAGCTCACGAGAGACATTGCCATCCAATACAAAACCGAGGGCGGCACGGTAACGTGTCAAGGCGTGTCCGAGGGTTGGTGTGGCGGTCATCGCGAAATCACGGAGGAAGAGATCAGCGCCCTCACAGGCGACGGGCTTTGGTTCGTGGTGCATTATCAAAGTTCAGACGGTCGCACGGAGACTTACCTCGGTACTTCGGAAACTAACGTGAAACTGCTTCGCGACTGGGGCAACCAAGGGGGCGAAGCAAGTTTTGCGGCAGAGCAAAAACTTGTCTCTTACAGCGTCGGCTATTTCCACGATTGGGGTACGACTGCTGTCGTCGGCGCGACGTTCTCGAACGTAAAATGCGGCGCATCGGCGGAAGCGCTCGGGCTGACCATTGTAAAAGAATAACTACGATATAGTACAGGAGGATGATATGAAGAAGATCATTGCCTTTGTCCTCTCTGTTGTGCTCGGCGCGGCGGCAATGCTGCCGCTCGCCGGGTGCGATCAGGAGCCGGAGAAGGTCGTAAAGGACGAGTACACGTTCACGTTCGATATGAATTACGACGGCGCGGAAGACCGCGTCACGACGGTAAAGGCGGGGTATCGCGCCAACTACTACAACGCGCGCCGCAGCGGATACGAGCTGGAAAACTGGTATCTCACCGAAGACGGAAGCGGCGATCCGTTCGATTTTTCCATTGCCATCGATCAGGACTACGTCGTCTATGCGCAGTGGAACGAAGTCGGCGATCCCGTTTCGGTCACGTTTAACTACAACTTCGAGAACTGCCCGTCGCCCGTAACCATCACGGGCGAGGAAGGAAAGACGATCGGATCGAGCAACCTGCCCGATTATACGCGGCTGGGGTATGACCTTGTCGGATGGTATACCGACGCCGCGTGCACGCAGGAATGGGATATCGACAAATCGCTTTTGACGGGGGATCTGTCGCTCTATGCAAAGTATGAGTACACGGCAAACTTGCAGTTCGATAGCAACGACGACGTGATTTTGGAAGACGTCGAGGTGGATATTTCCGTCAACGTCGGTTCGTGGGGTTCTGCCAAGAGAGGACTGACGGAGATCGTCGACAGGTTTAACGAAGCATACGAAGGGAAGATTCGGCTGAATTGGGTCGACGCATTTTCCAGCGAAGTCATGCGGTTTGAGGACCCCGGATTTATCAACCAGTATCCGCAGAACAATTACAGCATGGGCGAACTTCTTTCCCTTGTGAAGATCGATTTCGACGAAAGCAACTATTATCCCGACGCGATCCGTGAAAACTATGTCGACGGTACTCTGAAGACGTTCCCCGTCGGACACATGGCGCCTTCGCTGATGTACAATAAGTCGATCCTGCAACAGATCAACAAGACGGAAGCCGATCTCAAAACGCACGAGGGCATCGTGGAAGCATTGAAGGCGGCAGAGACGGCAAATGCAGACAACGCAGATTATGTCGCTTCCCTCGTCTACGAGAGCGCGGAATGGCAGTGGCATGAAATGTCGGCAAACAACATCTGGTCGAACAACGGGCTGACATACTATTCCTACGATTCGGCAACGGGCAGTTACGTCAACAATTTTGCATTGGCGGAAAACGAGAACGCGGCGATCGACGCGATCAAAGGCTTTGTGAATCTGTTCGGAAATGACGCCATTTCCGTTTCGGGCGAAGCCGGCTTTGACGCGCAGGACGGCTTGAAAAACATCATCGACGGCAAGTCCTTTATGGGCGTTGTCGGGTACAGCCGGATCTATACGGATATTCTTTCGGCGTATGACGGGCAGTTTTTGAACAAAGTCGGCATCATTCCGATCACCAATCTGTTCAATTACGGCAATACGAAAAATGCCAAAACGTTCGTGAAAGGTATTTCGATTGCTCTGCCCAATGACACCACCGCGGTGTTTGACATCGAGCAGCTGGCGGCGGTCGCCGTGTTCTGCGAGTTTTTGGAGGACAACAGCCAATACCTTGCGTACAACGACACCATTCCCGCGAGCAAAACAAGTCAGGCGAAGGTCGATGAAGGCGACTACCAGTCCAAGTACTTCAAAATCACGAAGATGCTTGCCGATCCCTCGACGTTTATCACGTTGCCGGGGCACACGAGCGAATATTTCTTTTATAACTACCAGAGTCAAGCGTATGTGAGTGCATTAAAACAGCTCACCGTGGCTGATCTTGCCAATGAGGAGATCCTCAAACAGACGGTGCGATCGATCGCCGACAGCATCGGGAATGTTATTTGACGGAGGAACGGAATGCGAAAAAGGAAATTGATTGCGATCGCAATGGCGTCGGTTTTGTCTGTTTCGCTTTTGGCAGCGTGTGCGCCGGGCGAAGAAACTCCCCCTGCGATCGATGAAGAACCGACTTGGAGCGTAACTTCCCCCGACGGCAGTATTGCCGTCGGGGCGGAGCTGGACCAAAACGGGCAGCTGTATTTCTCGGTAAAAAAGGGAGATACGACGGTGGTGGAAGAGAGCGCTTTGGGACTTACCACAAGCGACAATCTGTTCGACAGTCTGGAATTTGTCAGGCAGGCGACGGACTCGCAGAAGATCGAATACACCAACATCACCGGAAAGCAGAAAGAGGTGACGACGGAATACAGGGAAATGACGCTTACGTTCCTTGAAGGAGAGTGCTATCTCGACGTCATTTTCCGCGCGTACGACGACGGCTATTCGTTCCGCTACAAGGTCCGCAAAGCGGACGGAAGCGCGGGCACGATGACGATCGAAGACGAAAATACGCACTTTGCGTTGCCCGAAGACGCGCGGACATACGGGATGAAATATGTCGTAAACCGCGGTATATACAATAACGGCGAATTTTATTCCTATGAAGAAAAGTACCAGCGCGTTTCCTATGCGAATCTTACTTCGGAGATGATCGGGTTCCCGATGCTGTACTATACGGAAAGCGCGTCGGGCGAAAAGATCTATTCGCTTCTTACCGAAAGCGACATCTACGGAAGAGATTACCACGGTTCGTTTTTACAAAAAGACGGAGACAACGGTCTGAAAACCATCCATTCGCCCGCAAGCGGTACGGATGCCTCGCTGGAAGCGGCGTATCCCTTTACCTCGCCCTGGCGCGTCGGCGTTGTCGGCGGATTGGATACCGTCGTAGAATCCACGCTCGGCGAAGACGTTTATGACGACGTCGAATATTGGAAGCCGGACAATTTCGATTCTCTTTCGGAAGAGGAAAAGGCGATCTATACATACGATTGGGTGGATCCCGGCTGCGGTGCGTGGAGTTATCTCAATTACGACTACGGCGGCGAAGTGACAAAAAAGGAAAAACAGCGCGAGTATACTGAGGGCGGCGACCTGCGCAAATACATCGACGCGATCGCCGAGCTTGGCTGGAATTGGTATGTGCTCGATGCGGGTTGGCGCGAAGGGGATTGGAGCCAAACCGAGCTTGTCGACTTCATTGAGTATGCGAACGGCAAGGGCATCCACATCATGGTCTGGTGCGATTCGTTTACGAGTATGTACACGCGTACGCAAGCGTCTGCAACGCTGGCTCAGTGGAGAGCGTGGGGCATCGAGGGGATCAAAGTCGATTTCTTCGACGGACAAGGAGAGGCAAAACAATCTGAAAAATGGAAGCTCAACTCGCAGCAGTCGCTCGACGAACACTACGAGATGATCTATCAGGAAACGGCAAAACTCAAAATGGTCGTCGATTGCCACGGCTGCAATATTCCCACGGCAGAACGCAGAAAATACCCGCACGTGATCAACCGCGAGGCGGTGCGCGGGTACGAGTTCAAGAATGTGGACGCGGCGCAGACCGTCCTGCTTCCGTTCACGCGCGCGGCGATCGGGCCGAGCGATTTCACTCCCGCGATCGTCCCGTACATTGCAAACACGGTAACGGTCGGGCACAATATGGGGCTTGCGATCACCATTGAATCGGGCATGCCTACCTTCTCCGATCCGTATACGAATTATTCGAGCGACAAGGTCTGGTTCGATTTCTATAAAGATATGCCCGTAACTTGGGATGAAACGAGGCTTGTGGCGGCAGATCTGGAATATTATACTGCCATTGCGCGGCGCAGCGGCACCAAGTGGTATGTCGGCTGTACGGGAACGCTTGCGGAAACCATCGAATTCGATCTTTCCTTCCTCGGCGACGGCGATTATAAGGCGACCTATTGGAAGGACGGCGCGACGTATGATACGGTGGTCAAAGTAGACGGCGGCACGGTCACGAAAGATTCGAGCATGCAAATCGAGATCGCGGATAAGGGCGGGTTTGCAATGATCCTTGAAAAAATTTAATATGACAGGAGATCTATTATGAAAATTTTCAGCAAGATAATGGCGGCAATGTTGCTCGCCGCGATGACGGTTTCCGTCGCCGCCTGCGGGCCTTCGGAAGTGAACAGGGGCGGCGGCGGCGGGGGGCTGCCCTCGATCGATAACCCGTGGTGGAGCACGGTCGGAGAGCTGGAAAAGGACGCCGACGGGAATATCGTGTTTTCCGATGTGCAGATCAATCTGACGAGCGTCATCTGCGGCAACGATCAGTCGGGATTTGAAGCGCTGCTTCGCCAATTTGAACGGGAATACGACAACGAGATCACCATTTCGCACCAGACGTATAATCAGCTCGAGATCGACGACACGGTGCGCCGTCAGATCCAGAACGAAACGGCGGCGCCCGATCTCGTTCTCACCCACCAAAAGACGCACGCGTCCTTTGCGGCGGACGAGTTGATCCAGCCGATGGACGAAGCGTACGAACTGGCGGGTCTTGAAGTGGATACGACCAACTTCCTGCCCAATTTTGCGGATTATTGCGACCTCGGCTATGAAGGAAGAATGTTTACCGTTCCGGTGGACGCGCAAAGCATGGTCATCTATTACAATAAAAACATTCTCAACAAATACGGCGGCGAACTGCCGAGCGGCAGAACGGAATTTATCGAGCTTTGCAAACGCGTACAGCAGGGCGAGCGGACGACAAATTCATCCTTCATGTCCATCGCCTGCGGGGTAAGCGACTTTGAATTTACCGAGATGTATCTGTTGCCCACGGCGGTCGCGCAAAACGGCGGCGAATTTTACGACGAAGACGGCAGGGCGAATTGGGCGTCGGGCGAGAATCTGACGGCTTTCCAGAACGGCGTCAAAGCCATTCAGGGCCTGTCGAATGAAGGGATCATGAATCTCGCAGAGAATAACGAAGGTGCGCGCAGCAGATTCTGTAACGGCAACGCATTGTTCTATATTTCCCTTCCCTTTGACGCGAACGTCGTTTTCAGCGCATTCGCGGCGGCGTCAGGGCATACGCTCGAAGTTGTGCAGACGCAGGATATCGGCGGATTTTCGATTTCCGGTCTGTTCGCAATGGATGAAAATTCCGAGCACGCGTCAAAGATATTCGGCGATTCGCACGCGTTCATGATGTCGAGAACGGTCGAAGATATCGAGAAAAAAGCGGCGATCGCGACGTTCGTGAACTGGTTTACGACGAACGTGGAAGTCGGTATCGAATGGGCGAAGCTCGGGCATACGTCTGCATCGTATGCTATCCGCGGCAACGCCGCATACAATGCCGATCAATACGTTACCGACTTCAACAATATGTTCTATGAAGATATCAGCAATTTTGTTACGGCAGGCGAGAATGAGAATTACACGTTGATTTTCCCCGACTTACAGACCGTTCTTCTGAACTGCGTAAAGACCACGACAAACGATACGCAGATCCAGCAACTCTTGCAGGGCGCACAGACAAGGGTAAATGCGGCGCTTGATCTTGCATAACGAGCTTTCCGCCGCCGCGCTCACCGCGCGGCGACGGAAAAATCCGTATGATAAGGAAGAAAATCATGCAACAAAATAAGAAAGAAATAACTGCGGAAAAGAGAAAGCAGGGGCTTCGCCAATATGGTCTTGCAATGGTATTCGTGTTGCCGTTTGTCATCTTCTTTGTCTTGTTCACGCTGGTTCCGCTGTTGATGGGCGTCGTGCTTTCCTTTTTCGACTACAATCCGAACAGTCCGGAACAAATGCAATTTGTCGGCTTTTTGAATTATGCCGATATATTCGGAACGGACAACGAGTCGATCGCCATCACGTTTGTCAAGCCGTTTTGGTCGTCGCTTCTCAAAACGCTGCTCTTTTGCCTGATCGCGGTTCCGCTTCTGATCGTCGTTCCGCTGCTTCTTGCCTATCTGATCAATTTCCGTCCGCCCGGATATAAAATTTTCCGCGCGATCATCTTTCTGCCTTCGATCGTTTCCATCACGGTCGCCGGCATGATGTTTACCGCTATTTTCGGGGAATCGAATACGGGGCTTGTCAATAATTTGTTCGGATCGAGCATACCTTTTCTCACGGAAACGAAATGGCGCTGGACGATCATGCTCATCCTGTCTGTCTGGTGGCAGAGCGGTACGAATTTTGTCATTTTTGCCGCCGGACTGCGCGAAGTTCCCAAGAGCCTGTATGAAGCCTGCGAGGTGGACGGCGGCGGCAAATGGAAAAAGTTTTTTGCCGTCACGTTGCCGAACATCAAAGGACAGATCAATCTTTGCCTGTTTTCCACGCTGATCAATTATTTGAATCTGTACGGGCAGGCGGCGGTCATCCGAAGCTCGTTGATCTACGACACCGATTACGATTCCCCGATGATGCTGATCCAGAACACGCTGAAAACGCTGCCGAATTGGACGGGATTTATTTGCGCGATCGCCGTCGTGTTCGGTCTGATCGTTCTGGCGATCTCGATGACGGAAAGATACCTGATGTCAATGGAAAAGGGAGGGCACTATTATGAAAAGCGATACGCTTCGTTTGCAAACCTCAAAAAGTGAAAGAGAAGCGAAGCGCAATAAAATCGTTTCCTTCATCGTTTTGCTCGTCATATGCGTTTTTTGGCTCTTCCCGTTCATCTATGTGTTCGGGATGTCATTCAGAACAGTGGAAGATATGGCGCTGTATCCGACGTCGATCTTTCCGCACGCGGGCGGTTGGACGCTGGAAAATTACGCGTCTTTCTTCCGTGTCGGGGAAGACGGAGAGCTGGATGTCCTTATCAATGCTTTGATCAATTCGACGGTGACGGCGATTCTTCACGTCGTTATCAGCTTGGTGATCACGGTGCTTGCCGCATATTCCTTTGTGTTTCTGCGGTATAAGGGACGCAATTTCATCTATACGTTGATCATTGCTTCGCTTGCAGTCCCTTCGGTGATTGGGTTGGCGCCGATGTTTTCGATGTATATCAGCATCGGAAAAGGCCTCAATATTTTTGATCATCTGATCTATTTCTATATTTGGCTGATCTTTCCCGGCATCGCGGGTGCGTTCAACCTCATGATCATGGTCAACTGTTTCAAAGCCATCCCCAAAGACATCGTGGAAAGTTCGAGAAGCGACGGCGCGTCTGAATTTGCGATTTTCCGCAGGGTGATCCTTCCGTTGGCAAGGTCGAGCATGCTGGTTTGCGTGCTGTTTTCTTTCAACGGGAACTGGAACAACTTTATGTTCCCGCAATTGGTCGTTGCGATGCAGTCCGATCAGCAGGCGCACACCACGATCACGGTCGCGCTGATGAGCTGGATCCAAAATACAGATATTGAATTCCGCGGGATCGCAATGGCGACGTGTGTGGTATCTGTTGTGCCGATGATCATCGTGTACGTCTTTACGCAGAGCAAAATGATCGACGGTTTGGCGTCGACGGGGATGAAAGGATAAAGGAGAAAAGATGGAATCGTTCGTTAAATTAGAGGACGTAGAAAAAATTTATCCCAACGGGGCAAAAGCGGTTTATAAATTCGATCTCGATATTTATAAAAACGAATTTATCGTGTTGGTCGGGCCGTCCGGCTGCGGAAAGACGACGACGCTGCGCATGATCGCAGGGCTGGAAGATATCACGAAGGGCAATTTGTACATCAACGGCGAATATGCCAACTACAAGCCGAGCAAGGACAGAAAAATAGCGATCGTGTTCCAAAGCTACGCGCTGTATCCGCAGATGAACGTCTATGAAAACATGGCGTTTCCTCTTACCGTCAGCAAATTCTCGTTTCCCGTCGTTGCCGCAGAGCTGAAAGCTTGCAGGGACGCGCTGAAAATCCTGCAGCAGGTCGATGCCGCCGAGCTGGTTGAAGCGCTGCGCATGGCGGCAGACACAAAAGCTACGGGCGTCGAAAGCGTCGCGTATCTTCGCGCGAAGTGGAACATTTCCAGAGACGGTGCAAAAGAGCTTGTATCGCTGGGGTTGTCGGAAGACGTTGCGGCGGTAAAAACGCAACTGCCCGAGCTTTGCGCGGCAATGCAAGAAAAGATTGCGGAACACCTGCGCAGGATCGAAGGGGAACACAAGCGCGTCAACGACAATTCCGAGTACATCGACGAGGACGGAAATGTCATCTTTGCAATGCGGAAGATGGACAAATACGAAATTCAGGAAAAGGTATTCAAAGCGGCGGAAATTTTGGATCTCGGTCCGTACCTGAACCGCCTTCCCAAACAGCTTTCGGGCGGGCAGATGCAGCGCGTCGCATTGGGCAGGGCGATCGTAAAAGATGTTCCCCTGTTCATGATGGACGAGCCGTTGTCCAATCTCGACGCGCGTCTGCGCCTTACGATGCGTGCGGAGATCGTCAAACTACATAAGCGGCTGAATGCGACCACGATCTACGTCACGCACGACCAGACAGAGGCGATGACGATGGCGGATCGTATGGTCGTGATGTCTAAGGGGTTTATTCAGCAGATCGATACGCCCGAACGCATCTACAACGATCCGTGCAACATTTTTGTTGCGAAATTCATCGGCACGCCGCCCATCAACATTCTCGACGGGTGGTATGACGGCAAGGCGATCCGCGTCGGAAACAGCCTTTCGATTCCGCTGTCCGAGGAAAAAATTGCGCATATCGGGCAGTTCTATACCGATCTTTATCGCGAGTTCAAAGAAAACCTGGACGCATACGACGGGAGCGAAAGTTCAAAAGAATTTATTTTGAAAGTGCTTTCTGCCATGGAAACTGCCGGCGGCGCGGCTGTCAATGTAAAAAAGAAGGGAAAAATCAAAGCTTTGATCGAAAAGGTACGCAAGCTTTTCTCGAAAAAGAAAGAAGAGCAGCCCGTGATCGACGCAGAAAAAGAGGCGCTTGCCGAAAAGACGGAGAAACTCTTGCAATATTGCGAAGGGGATCATCCCGTCATTCTCGGTCTGCGGCCCGAACATGTCCGCATCGAAGTTTACAATGAAAAGAAGCATAAAGATTGTTACCGTGTGCAGCCGACGCTTGTCGAGCTTTTGGGCAGTGAACTGCATGTGCATTTTGATTTCGAAGGCAGGGAAATGATCGCAAAGCTGTCGGCAAAAGAGCATGTAGACGAAAATACCGTATTGGCTCTGACGGTTTCGATCGATGATACGTTCGTGTTCGATCCCGTTTCGGGGTGTCGGATCTATTAAATGTCAAGGAGGAAAAAACAATGAAAAAACGCGTTATCTCTGTTGCTGTGGCAGGCTTGCTATGTGTTACGATGTTGAGCGCATGCGGCGATGAGCAACCGAAGATCGAAGCGCCCGAGGCGCCGGAACTTGTAGAAATTACCGATCTTCCCACGCTCTCGTTTGAAAATGCGGTGTTGGAAGAGAATACTCTGACGATCAATACGACGAATGCGTCGCGGATATCGTTGCCGGAGTATACCGCAAAAGACCGTTTCGGAAATGAAATAGCCGATTCGCAGGTCACAATATCGCATTCCTGCAACGGCGTATTGGACAACGAAATCGAATACAAGACCAACGCCAACAAGAGCTATTACAAGGTCGGCAAGCACGTATTCGTGTTCGAGGTCGAAGATCCGGACAATAAAAATCTGAAAGCGTATTACAATGTGTATCTGAACGTGTATCAGAATTTGTTCCAGATGAAAAATGATAAAATGGTCTTGGAAAACGAGCTCAGCGATTCGCCTACGTACAAGTCAAACGATACGGGGTTCGGCGTCAACTTCTTCGACATGGAAAAGGGCGAAGTCTATTATGCGGAAGCGACGTTCGACGCCGTCGCCCCCTCTGATAACAACGGAGCGGGTTGGGGGATCGGCATGATGCACGCAACCGATACGGACGGCAAATACGCTCTCAAAGACTATTACGTTGTCTCCGACAGCGGGGCGAAATGGGTGCATAAATATTCGTACGGCTGGAATCCCGACAGCGTTATGCACAGCGATTATTATTTGCGGCAGGGCTTGGAAGATCCCGCATTTTCCGAGGACGACAATACGATAAAAATTGCGGTGGCGCGCGTCGAAAACGTGTTCTATTCCTTCCTCAACGACGAGCTCGTCGATAAGTTTGTCTATTCCGGTCTTACCGATACCGGCTCGTACGCAGGCATCATCATGCGCGGCGACGACAGTTCCACCCCGTATCCGGGCAAGGCGTCGGATATCGGCTTTATCGTCGGCGATGAGGCGCGCGCAAAGATCTTGGCACTGGAAGAAGAATCCGACTATTACCGCGACTTCGGGTATGCGCGTCTGACCGGTGCGATGGCGGGGCAGGCTCCGGCTGCGTTCACGGAAAATTCGTTCGAGTTTACAACTGCTCCCTCTGAAGGGGGCTGGTGGCAAGCCGCCGTCCGTTCCAACGTCCTGCTTGCAGGAAAATCGAGCGTGGAATTTGATTGCGAAGTGACGGAAGCCGTTTCGGGAACGGGCACGATCCGTATGTATCTCAAACAAGCGGATGGAACATCCGATCCTACCAATGCGCAAGGTTTCTATAACGGCTTGCAACTGAATTTCGATAGCGGCGCAAAAATGCCCTCTAAGGCGGCTACGGAAGCGCTCGCAGCGCAGGAAAACGGCGGTTTTGAGCACGTTGTAAAAAATACGCATGCTCTTACGATCGACGGCAACGCCGCGAAACTGCACATCAAAATCGAGATGGAACCGCTGTATTCGGATACGGACCATACGGACGGAAAAACGAAATTCACGTATACGATCACGCAACTGAACGAAAATGGGGAAGAGGTCGGCGAGGTAGCCACATTCAGCGAATTTGCCTTGCAAGACGCGATCAGGTATGTTACGGTCGACGAAGTGCACGATTTCTACTATCTGTCGTTCATGTCCGGAAACGTAAAATTCAAAGTATCCAATCTGCAATGCACGGGATATAAGGTGTATTAAGATCGGTCGTGACCGATGACGTTCGTCATGGCGGTGCGCCGACGTCCGTTTGGGCAAGGTGCGCCGCCGTGTCGGACAAGCCGCGTCCGAGATCATCACAAATCCGTGCGGTCAAAGAGCAATATTGATTTTCAAAAACAGGGAGCGGAGCAGTGAATATGAAAAATCAACCGGTACATGTAGCGTCGTATCATAAGGGGCATCCGAACCCGCAGCGATACAGAGAGAATTATGAAAGCTGGAACGGCGCGTGGAACTTCGCATTCGACGAGGCGAACGAGGGGCTGTTGCGGCATTACGAGCGGGAATTTCCCGCAGGGACGAAGATCGTCGTCCCGTACCCGTATCAGAGCGCGGCGAGCGGGATCAACCTTCCCGACAAGCAGTGCGACGTCGTCTGGTACGAGAAAGAGTTTGCGATCGACTCGCTCGATCAGGCGCATATCGTCACCTTTTCGGGCGTCGATTATCTCACGACCGTCTTTGTCAACGGCAAATACGTCATGACGCACGAGGGCGGTTACGACGCGTTTACGGTGGACGTGACCCCCTATGTTTCGGTGGGCAAAAATAAGATCACCCTGCGCGTCGAGGATACGATGGCGATCGATCAGGTCCGAGGGAAACAGCGTTGGAGAAAGGACTCCTTCACCTGTTTCTACACGGAGACGAGCGGTATCGTGCGCGACGTCTACATCGAGCACCGCAACAAAGCGCATATCAAAGATTTTACGCTGAAAACGGACTTTTGCAAAAAGACGCTGACCGTCTGCGCCGAGGCGCCGAAGGGGAGCATGCTCGCGGTCAGGCTTTCGGACGCGGACGGCAGGACGGTTTTTGAGCAGTCCTTTGCAATGCAGTGCGGCACGGATGAATTTGTGCTGAACGCGGGCGACGTGCGCGCATGGTCGCATGAAGACCCGTATCTTTACAACGTCGAACTGACGCTCTTTGCGGACGGAAAAGAAGTCGACAAGGTGTACAGTTATTGCGGGTTTACGACGGTCGAACTGCGCGGGAACAGAATTTTCTGGAACGGGCGGGATACCTATCTGAAATTCGTTCTCAACCAAAACTATTGGCTCGATACGATCACGACGCCGACGGAAGAGGAGATCATAGAGGACGCGCGGCTGACGCTCGCCTGCGGGTTCAACGGGGCGCGGATGCACGAGCATATCCCGTCGCCGCTGAATTTCTACTATATGGATCTTTTGGGCTTATACGCGTGGCAGGAATGCCCGTCCGCACACGGGTACAGTTATAAGGCGAACAAGCAGTATTTTGCGCAGTTTCCGCGCATGATCCGAGAGCATTTTTCACACCCCTGCATCATGGCGTACGTGCTTTGGAACGAGTCGTGGGGCGTGAACGAGATCGGCGAGAGCGACGAGATACGGCAGATGACGGCGCAGATGTACGAAAAGATCAAGGCGATCTCAAACGGCAGGCTCGTCATCTCCAACGACGGCTGGGAGCATACCGTGTCCGACGCGATCACCTTCCACAACTATGCGGAGACGAAAGAGGAATTGCGCAGTCAGCTCAATGAAAGCCTTAAAGCGATCGCCGCAGGCGAAAATGCCGAATGCGTGCAGGGGTTCAAAAAATTCTTTGCGGGCGATTACCGCTACGGCGGACAGGCGATCATGTTTTCGGAGTTTGCGGGCATCGCCTTTGCGAAGGACGATCAAAGCGGCTGGGGTTACGGCAAGAGCGTGGGCACCGCGCGCGATTTCCTTGAAAAATACAAGGGAATGTTGGATTTTATCGCGGAGCATAAGGAGATGTGCGGCTTTTGCATGACGCAGCTTACCGACGTCTACCAGGAAAAGAACGGACTCTTTACGATGGACAGAAAAGAAAAGGTGCCCGTGGAGGAGATCCGAAAATTGCACGAAAAATTCTGTTGAGCGGCGCTTGCCCGGATATGAGCCCGGTTGTATACCGGTCTCATTTCGTTTGGAAAGAAATATCCGATTCGAAAAAATAATTTGCAATATACGAAATTGTGGTAAAAATATGAAAATTTCACAGCAGTTTTATCAGGGAGAAAGTCGCTTTTGCACCCTGCAAGAACACGTCCACGCGCTTTGATTTTGCGGATAAACTGAAATATCTCATCGTCCCGTATGCAAAATTTTTGCCGCATGGACTGAAAGAGAAACTGAAACAGTTGCGTTGTGCGGTGATATATGCCGAAAAAGGCGGGTACGGCGCGCTCATTGCCGAGCTGAACGCGCGCAAAGCGTACGACGTCAAAACGGATCAATGCGAAAAATACCTGCGGTTTTATCATTATCGCAAGGATCGGCGCGACTACTATATGTTCTTCAATGCGGGAACGGCAGATATGCGCGTGCGCGTGAACGTCGGGCAGAAAGGTCCGTTCAAAATCTCGGATTTTCTTGCGGAATCGGAATACACGGACGCAGGCGAAGGCGGTTGGCTGGACTTGGATTTGCCTGCCGGCAATTCCGTCGTGTGTACGCCGGGCAGGGGGAGGAAAAAGCAGAGCGCGGAACCGTGCGCGTTCGTATCCGAGGGGGTCAAGGTATCCCTGCGCGAGGGCGGTAAAAAGGAATTCCTGCCTTATAAAGAGGTCGCATTTCCCTTCGACGTTACCGCCAGGAGCGAGCGCCCGTCGTTCTCCGGCACGGCGCGCTTTGAAACGGAAGTCGCGCTTTCCGCTAAAGAAAAGTATCTTGTGAAACTGAACGTTTCGGCGGGCGACGCCGTCTTGTCCGTGAACGGCAAAATTGTCGGAAGGCGGATCTGCAAGCCGTACATATTCGATATTTCAGACCGGGTGCAGGAGGGTAAAAACGTCATCCGCGCGGATATGTCCAACACATTGAGCAACCGCATAGGCGACGGGTATTCCTGTTACGGAGTCGTTGCGCCGCTCTCTTTGGACGGGATCGAGATCGGCAAAATCATACAGCAGAGCGATAAATAAAATTCGGGAGCGGTTTGCAAAGTTCTGCCTGCTCTTTTTCCCGAGTAAAAAAGGACGGAGCCCGTGCGGACTCCGTCCTTGCCGTTTATAGATTTCTTTTATGTTTCGGCACAACCGCGTCGCTGCAAGACGGGTTATCGTGTCTGCGCCGAAATATCATCGAAAAGTGATTTACGGGGCATTGCGTGCGGAGATAGGGAAAATATTAAGGGAACTATGTTGAAGAAAAACGTGGAAATCATAGCCTTACGATAAAATATAAAGCACTCTTTTTTCATAATATCGATTTCATCCTCGTCAAATACGACGGCTCCGATGAAATCAGCCCGCATTGCTTCTGCGATTTTTTCTTTTAGTGTTCCCATCTTTTTCCCCGCTGGTTAATATTATAAATTTAAAGTTTTTTCCGGATCCATTAAAAAGTCGGAAAGTGCAAGCATGAGTATACCGTATTCATTGTACCCTGAAAGGATCGGCTGATTTACGATGATGATCTTTCGGAAAGCGTCGTTTATGGAAAGCAATGAAGCCTGTTCTTGTTTCAATTTCTCGTCAGACGGGATATTGTACGCCGATTGAATATAGTATCTGCGGTTACCGGAATTTACGACAAAATCGACTTCGAACGATCTTCTCACCGATACGCCGTTCTCCTTGCCGACATTTTCCACAACGCCTACATCCACCGAATATCCGCGAGAGCGCAACTCGTTATAGATGACGTTCTCCATGATGTGCGTGTATTCTTGCTGGCGGAAGGAAAGGCGAGCGTTGCGCAGACCCATATCCACAAAGTAATACTTTGCCGGCGTATTGATATACTTTTTGCCCTTAATGTCGAACCGCAGAGATTTTTCTATCAAAAAAGAATCTTGCAAATAACCGAGGTATGCCGTTATAGTGTTGGCGGAAAGCGTTACTTTCTTTGTGCTGGCGAATGTATTTGAAAGTTTTAAGGGGTTGGTGAGTGAGCCTATCGAAGAGGCGAGAACATCGGTGAGTTCATTGATCTCTGCATTGCCGCGCAATTTGTTGCGATTGATGATATCGGCGAGGTAGGTGGTTTCAAACAGATTGGTAAGATATTTCGCTTTGTCTTCCTGTGTCTGCATGGACAGGCAGAGCGGCATACCGCCGTAATTGCAGAACATCAGCCATGCGTTGTTGAAATCTCCGCCGTACGCAGAGTAAAATTCCGAAAAATTTAAAGGATAGACGCGGATCTCGTCGCCTCTGCCGCGGAATTCCGTAACGACGTCGGAAGAGAGAAATTTTGAATTGCTGCCGGTAACATAGATATCTGCGTTGGGGATATGCATAAACCCGTTTACAACGCTTTCAAAATCTTTTACAAGCTGAATTTCGTCAAGCAGGATGTAGTAGTCGGCATTGTCTGCGATCAAACTTTTTACATGGCGATACAGCGCATCGGGATCAAGCAGATGTTTGTTGCCGTAATCGTCCAAAGCGATCGAAATAATGTGGTCGTCTTGTATGCCGCTTTTTTGCAGATAATTACGGAACAGATGAAAAAGAAGATAGGATTTACCGCAACGTCTTACGCCGGTAACGATTTTTACCAGTCCGTTTTTTCTGTGCTGTATGAGTTTGTTGAGATAATAATCGCGTTTGATCTCCATAATACGCTCCGTTGACTTCTTTGAGTCTATTATAGCATATATCCGCCCGAAAGTCAATACCATATTGAGAATTTTTGTAGAGAATTACATTTATTTTATATGTTTGGCTGGAGATAAGAGTTGCCGATTGAATCGACGTTTGTTTGGCATAATTGAAGCAGTACCTCCTAATTTGCTTTTTCGGGGAGGCTATGGTAGCATAGTTTCTCGCGGAAGTCAACGGCCGCAAAATTGTTGCTGAAAACTTCCATATAACTTTCTTTCAGCCGGGCAGGGTTTATCCTGCCCGGCTGGTCTTTATACGAATTTCCCCATACCATGTACGCAACGATTTAGTCTTTGTCCCGTTGACTTCCGCAAACTTCATTTCCATGATGTCGGATTTTTACCGTCCTATGCACCCTCGCCTGTTGCCCGAAAAAGGCAAATACAATTCGGAGGTATAACTCAAAATGGAAATGTTGGTAACAAAGTTCTCGAAAGGGAAATACGCGAATGAATCGGAATTGTTTTCCGAACCTATCT
>ERZ1643247.225-NODE-225-length-73751-cov-17.299080_pt1 | contig 73751 bp, 39 predicted proteins | sample MGYA00579264_ERZ1643247 | MGnify/ENA primary metagenome ERZ1643247 (study PRJEB29033, sample SAMEA4952262) | chicken gut metagenome | biome: Broiler Chicken; feature: Gastrointestinal Tract; material: Caecum | place: Ireland | collected 2018 | study: Broiler... | reverse complement strand
CTGCCGGTGACGCTGTTGGGCCGGATGCCGTCCTGGTTGTCGGCGTCATTCCAGATCTTGTTGATGGTGATATCCACCGTGACCGGGGTGTGGGTGTTGGTGACGGTCATGTAGCCGTCGCCGAAGTTGTTGTAGGCGGCGACTTTGTACTCATCATTCAACTGACCGCCTACCGAAACTTCCTGCTCGCCGTTCATCTCCACAATGGAGTAGGTGATCTGCTCATTACCAGTGGTGAACCGGGGCAGGTTTTCCCAGACAGTGGTCCAGGTATTGTCAACGCCGGGACGAACCTCTTGCGTCCACTGGAAATCAGCGCCGAACACCGCATCGCTGGTTACAAGCTCCTCGCCAACCTTCGCCACCAGCTTCAGGGTGACGCTCTCGGGCCGGACGCCGTCCTGGTTGTTGGCGTCATTCCAGACCACACGGGCCGTGAAATTCATCTGGGCCGCTTCCGCGTTCTGAGCGGTGTTGGTGACAGTCGCAGAATTGGTTCCAAAGTCGTAGGAAGTCTGGTAATAGATACCGCCGCCGCCCACATAGTTCGTTTCCGCCGCGCGGTAGACGATCTCGTGGCCGTTGCTGTACTTGGGCAAATCTGTCCAGGTGTGGGTCCAAGATTCGCTCCCATCCAGGGTAATGGTGCCATCCTGCCCACCCAGCTGGTCCGCTGTTGCCGCAACGCCGTCCGCCAGCAGCTGCATGGTTGCAGAGGTGCCGGTACCGTCAACCCACTGCTTCGTTACCGTGTAATCCACAGTAGCGAGCTCATGCGTGAGGTTCAGAGTCAAATGACCCATTGCGGCAGCTTCATTGTCTTCATACCCGTCAAAGAGGAAGTAGTTCTCCTTCTGGTCTGCACCCTCGTTTCCGATGGCATAGGTGTAGTCCGTAAAGGGAGCAGTATGATCTGTCGCCGTGAAGGTGAGCGGCTGACCGTCCGCACCCAGGAACGCCACATAGTACTTGGCAACGGTCGTTTCCTCCAGATAGACCTTCAAATTTTCAAAGGTATAGGTCAGGGAATTGCCGTCCCCGCTGTTGGCGGCGGGCAGGGTCACGGCACTGCCAATCTTCTGTAAGCTATCAACGCCAGTACCACCAGTGGGGTCCGCATACAGCTGGACCTTCAAGTCGCTGGGCCGCAGGCCGTCCTGGTTGTTGGTATCGCTCCAGTTAACGGTCAGGGTCATGGTCTTGCCGGTCAGCTGGTACAGGCCGTTGTTGCCCAGGTAGATGTACACGTCGTTATTGTTGCCCTTGGTGGCGGCGGTGACGTAGTCGGACGCGCCGGCCTCGCCGATCTCGTCGGTCTCGTCGGTCTTGTTCTTATCGACCTGAGCCTGGTCGTTCGCAAACTGCCCGCCGGGCCAGTAGTACGGCATGTCATAGATATCTTCCACCGTCTGAGCGGAGGAGGGGATGAAATGCACATAGGACCGGGTGGGAGCGCTGACCAGGTAGCTTCCGGCCGTCTCCACATCCGCGCGCATCTTCACGCCGTAGGTGAGCTGGAGAGGCTGGGTGGCCTCGTAATATTCGTATACGGGCTGGCCATCCTCCGACTTGGTGATGAACACATTGTAGGCCATCAGCTCAGGGGGAATGTCCACCTGCATCTGCCGCATGCCGTCCGAAAGCTGGCGGACAGTGATGCTCAGATTGGCCAGTTCCTCCTGGTAATTGTCATCGCGGAAGGTCACCACACCGCCGCTGGCCAGATATGCGGGGCCTTCTGCGGGGTTCAGCACCTCATCTGTATCTCCTTTGTACGCCCTCAGCGTGTAGGTAACAGGTTCCCGTTCCACAATCTCGTTGTCAACGATATCGTACTTCGGAACGGTGAGGGTCATCTTGCCGGTAAACTGCACGCCCTCACCCAACGTCTCAAAGTAGGTGATGCGGTTGCGCTCGCCGGTGGATTCGCCCACGTCGGTGTTTACACCGAGGTCACCGAGGTCACTCATGATGTCCTCAAAAATCTTGTTCAGCTGCTCCGACGTCATGGACGCATTGACCCATGACCCGTTGGCATAATCATATGAACTGAACCCCATCTTGGCAGCCGGATTATTATTAATTGCTCTGCTTAAATTCCCGTCAGGATATTCGCTTCTCCTTACAGGATTAAGCATGATCGCATCGTTACTTATATGCTGCTGAGTATACTCATCCAAACCCAATCCAATTGTATAGATTCTGGCAGTTGTAGAATTATCGTTATTCATGCTACTGCTTCTATATTGATTTTGAATTAGGTCCTTCTGATATGCAGCAGTACAAATGGTATAAAAATAATCGGAGCTTTCTTCACTTATAGTAACTGTAACACTTCCATCGTTAAACTCCCCAGTCTTCCAATCAGACGTAATGCCTTCATTTGGGTAGTAACTTGGTGAGCCATCTGTCAGCATAATAATAACCGGAATTCGCTTTACATTACTGCCCGCTGGCATACTAACACCTGTTAAAACACTACCAGCTTCAAAATATCCTCTTTGCTGATTTGTTCCAGCCATAATGCTTTCTCGATGCCCATAAAATCCCTGAGCAGTGAATGTGATATCATAGTTGCCAGATTTGCTAAAGTAATCTATTTGCCCATATCTATCATCACTTTTTTCGTAGTGACCTAATGAGACATATGTATCAGCCTCGCCGCTAAATCTTACGACAGCCATACGATTATTTGAATTTTCCATCAACATATCCGCCGCAGTATTAAGGGCATCTACTGTTGCGTCCATACGAGAACCCCTATTAGGGTAAGGCATCGATTCATTCATGCTACTCGACACATCAACAACAAAAACCACATCGTACGCAAGGTCCTGCTGCGATGCCTCCTGGGACGCAAACGTCTGCCCCAGTGCGGAGAAGGTCACGTTGAATTCGTTGTTCTCCCCAATGGACACCGACTTATCCGTCCAGATCTTGCCGTTGAGGGCGGAGCTGCGGCTGGTGCCGTCAATCTCCTGAGCGTCACTAACACTATTTGCCTCGAACGCAGTTCGCCAGCCGTCGCTGGTAACCTCGTCCGCCTGCATGGCAGCCGCATACCCGTTGATGCCGCCGGACACGGTCTGTGCCGTTCCGGCCGCCGCCAGCGAGCTGACGGGCAGCATCCCCGCAATCATGGCCAACGTGCATAAGAGACTTAGCGCACGTTTCCATTTTCGCCTCATGTTCTTTCCTCCTTTACCTTGAATTCTATGGTTTCATGCTAAGACATTTCAGATGGGGCATTCACTCCTTCCACCCTCCAGCCGATGGAAAGCTGTTCCGTCTCCAACAGTGTGTTGATCGCCTGCTCCGCCAGCCGCTCCAAATTGCAGTATATCTCGCGGCTGGTGTTTTGATAGAGCCGCCGCAGGCTGCGGGGGTTGCCCCGCTCCTCCGGCACTCCGGCCTCCGGACACAGCTTTCGAATCGCACCGGTGACGGCGGTCCGTCCGACGGGATCGCCGTTCCTTGTCAGAAACAAGGGACCGCTTCTCCTCCCGCGCCGCCGGGCATAGTCCAGCAGCTCCGACCGCAGGCACTCCGGGAAACGCACTTCCTGTTCCGCGCCGTTGGAGCGCAGAACCGTATATCCGTCCGTCACCGCCTCTACCGTCACATAGCGCAGGGCCTGAATCTGAATTCCCGTGGCCGCAAACAGCTTGATCCACAGGTATGCCCGTTCCTTTCCCTGCTCCCGCGCCGCGCGCAGCAGCCGAAGGTACTCTGCCCGCGTGATGTCAGATGGTTCGCTTTCCTCCAGCTCCAGCCGGTCCGTCAGCTGAAATTCCCGATGGCCCAGCCAGTTGAGGAAACTGTTTACCACTGATACGCTCACGTTGATGGTGCGGGCCGCGTAGCCCTTCTCCAAAAGCTCCTTCCGCCACCGGAGCAGCGTGCTCCCATCGACCTCCATACTCTCCGGAAGGCTGTCGCAGAACAGCTGCAATGCCCGCCGGTAGGTTTTTCTTGAGTCGAAAGGATGCTGCTTCCTTCGCAGCCCGTTGATGTACTCCTCGATCAGCCCGCGCGTAATCTTCACACACGCGCGGTCCGCCGCGGCATTCCGCAACTCCGGCATGTCCGGCCGGAGCGCCTGATCCTCCCGCATGGACTATCCCTCCTTTCCGCCGTCTTGCCTCACACGTAAGTTCGGCAAAATTGATAATTTGTCGTTTTTTATGCCGCAAAACTCCAGCGCATAGAATACGACATCTGTATTTTAGCACGCTCCCCCCAGATGCGCAAGGGACTTATGGAATTTTAACACGGAAAAAGAAACACCTCCCTTTTGAGGAAAAATCCTCCGGTTTTTCATATTTTCCGCACTGCTTTCCTCTGTGGATCAAGGCTTTTCCTCCGTGCCCCTCCAACCGCCCCAAAAAAGTTCAAGACATATTTATATTTTCGAATGGTAATTCGAAATTCCAGATACGCCAAAATTTTGCAGAGCCGCAATCTGCATGAGCAAACGGAGCCTTTTCCAGGCGCAATAGTCCGCCCGGCAGCATATCCGCGCGTCTGCACCGCCTTATAAAAAAACCGGACCTTCTAAAAAGAAGGTCCGGTTCTCAGGCTGTCAAAAAAGTCCAAGGACTTTTCCGACAGCCTGAAAAAATGCCGTTACTTTTGCGCCCCGCAGCGGCGCAAAAGTTCTCGCCGCGCTCGCTGAACGCCTTGCTGTGCAAGGCATTCAGGGTATTCGACTCCACGCGAGGCGGGCTGCCGCCCCCTCGCGCTCCCCCGCCAAAACCGAGGCGAGTTCTACTCAACAGCGGTTTTTTGACAAGCTGCTCTCATCTGCCTCCGTAAGCCGGGCGGCAAGCGCGGCTTACCGAGTCATGACGTCAATAAATGTCATAATGGTGGAATTGAGCTCGATGGTCCCCATATTTTCCTCGTTCCACTCCTCCAGAAGCTGGTAAATTCGGGCAACCCCGGTCCGGAACGTGTCGCTCTCCTCCACATTGGACATAATCAGCAGGAACGCGTCCTCCCAGGTCTGGGGATCGGAGGACACATAGGTCACATACTTCTCCAGCATCCGGAAGGCGTCCTCGGTCCGCCCCAAATTAAAGTAGGACTCCGCCAGGTAATAGGGGATGATGTTGGAGTCCACCTGCTCCAGACGCTGAGCGTACCGCTCCATATTCGCCTTGATCTCATCCGAGGCGCTGTCATCGCTGGCCGCGTTGTACACATAAGAGACGAGATAGTCGCTCCACTCAAACCGGTCCAGCTGAGCCGCAAAAGCCATATTGCCGTAGGTGGGGGTCTGGAACAGATTCTGGGCGATCATGTTTCCTCCCAGCAGGCAGGTATAGACCGCCACCAGGATGGCGCAAACCCGCGGCGCCCAGGTCTGGATTCTCACCCGGCCGGGCAGCAGGGGCAGCGTCCCGCCGCAGCACACGCTGATCAGCGCAAAGGCCGCAAAAGCCAGCGGCAGGTAGAAGTTGCTGGAAAACACGACCTCCACAGCCGCATGGCCCGCCATGAACACAAGGCAGGCCCCTAAGGCGGGGGTCAGCGGGTGAGACTCCTCCCGGCGCAGGCTCTTCCAAACAGCCGCCGCCGAGACGAGCAGCACACCCAAAAACAGGATCAGTCCCACCACGCCTGTCTCAATCAGAGACTGGATATAGTGGTTGTGGACATACCGGGTGGTGTAGTAGAAGGACTGGACGCTGGCGTAGCCGTTCTCAAAGGCTCCCATGCCAAGGCCCACGATTGGCGAGCGCTGAAAGAGCTTCATGCCGTCCTCAAAGAACACCACACGCTGAATGGCGTTCTGGTTGGCGAACAGACCTTGGAGACGGTTGGCCATAAAGCCGGGCAGGAGCTTATACCCCAGTTTGATGGAACCGCTCCCGGCATCCCCCTGGTAGGTCGCGGAGTCGAATTCCGTTCCCTCCGAGGAGGAGAAATTGAAGTAGAGGACCAAGCTGTCCTCCGGCACTGTGAACTGGGCTCCCTGCGCGTCTCCCCGGTAAAGTACCGTGCTGGTGTGCATCATGGTATCCTGGCGGTTCTGGCTCTCGATGGTCACGGACAGACCGCCGGTAGACTCCACCTGAAGGGTATAGGTCCCGGGGTCCGGATAGGCGGAGCGCCGCAGCCCCTCCCCGGCCTCCAAGGTCACCCCGCCGGTCACGTTCATTGCCAGCGCCACATACAGCGCCGCCAGAGCCAGCACCGCCGCAATCAGTCCAAACACCGCGCGGCCATGGGCGGCCAGGCGCTGCGACAGCTTTTGTCCAATAAAGCGGTCCGCCACAATCAGCAGGGCGGCCTCCGCCGCCGCGCAGATCAGGGGAACCGGCTGGATACCGTCCCACGCATCAAAAGCGGTCATATACACCGGAAATACCGCCGCCACCGTTAAAATCAGCGTCTCCAGCATCAGGATCAGCAGAGAGGCGCGGCGGGAGGAGCTCTCTAAAATCAGGTAGATCACAAACGCCAGAGCGATCATGCCCGTGGCGCCCATACTGAACGCCAAGACAAAGGAGAGCGCGTTCAGCGCCAGACACACCAGATGGAACCGGCGCTCCCCCTCTCTCTGCGCGGACACAGCCATTCCCAGAGAAATCAGCACACCGATTCCCACACAGCCGGCAAAGATATTGGGGTTGTCAAAAAAGGAGGTCATACGCACCCCAGCCTCCACGCCGGTCAACTGGGAGTAGGCGGTGGTAAACATCTCCAAAAACGCCTGGACCGCTCCGCTGAGTATCCTGGTGGAGATCAGGTCGATACTGAACAGCCCGGCAAACGCGGTACAGCCCTCCAGGAGCATGGCCGCCCGGCGCCCCGTCTCCTGCCCATTCTCTTTGGAGAGGGCCAGGATCAGCACAAATACGCCAAATGAAATCAGTACTTTTAAAAATTCATACAGAGCAAACTTGCCCGACACAGCGTATAACGTGGATATCCCATCCATCAGCACCCACAGGGCAACGGCCCCCGCAACCCAGGTCAGGCGCCCCCTCAGACGGTCCCCCCCAGCCAGCAGCGCCGCAATGGTGGCCAGAGCAGTCAGCGCGGCCACCACCTTAATATTGTTCGAATTCGTCAGACACAGCAGCAAGAACGCCGCCAGAGCGCCTACCGTCAACCAGACCAATTCTTTTCGCGGACGCACAGCAGCGGCCGGCACCGGCTTACGAGTTTTCTTCGACATGTTAACCTTCCTCCGGATCAGTGCAGTTTTTCTTTATTTACGATTCCCTTCCAAAGGGTCATCAGCAGGATCTTCACGTCCAGCAGCAGAGTCCAATTCTCAATATAGAAAATGTCGTGCTGGATACGCGCCTTGATGGAAGTGTCTCCCCTCAAACCATTTACCTGAGCCCAGCCCGTGATCCCGGGCCGCACCTGGTGCTTGACCATATAAAGGGGGACCTCATCTTTGAACTGTTCCACAAAGTGCGGAATCTCCGGCCTTGGTCCCACCAGGCTCATATCTCCCTTGAGTACGTTGAAAAACTGCGGCAGCTCGTCAATGGAGAACTTTCGGATGAACGCTCCGAATGCAGTCTTTCGGTCGTCGGAGTTTGTGCTCCATGCGCTGTCCGACCGGCTGTTCACCCGCATGGAACGGAATTTGTACATATAAAATTCCCGCTTATTCAGCCCTACCCGCTTCTGCTTGAAAATCACTGGCCCCGGTGAACTGAGCTTGACGCCTATCGCCGCGAACAGCATCACCGGAGAGGTGAGCACGATCAGAACCAGAGCCCCCACCACGTCCATGGTTCGCTTTAAAAAAGCATTCCCCAGATTGTCCAGGGGAATCCGCCGTAAGTTGATAATCGGCAGGCCATTGATGGAATCAAATTGGGGATGAGCCGGCATATACTGGGCGTAAAACGGGATCATGGAGAGTTTAACTCCACTGGCCTCACAAGCCTGAATCACCCGGGGCATGGACGTATACTCCTCTATGTCCAAACCGGCCACAACCTCGTCCGGCCTGTATTCCTCCAGCAGTTCCCGCAGCCGGGAAAAACCGCCCAGGCGGGGTAATTCCCGCCAATTTTTCTCGTCAGCCACATAGCCTAGAATCTGAAAACCAAGCTCCGGGCTTCCTCGCACCTCCCGCAGATAGTCCCGGGCCGCCGTGCCGCTCCCAACAATCAACACTTTTTTCGTATTATATCCCAAAACGCGGACACGATGGAGTGATTTCCGCAGAACGATCCGCTTCACTCCCAAGCTTCCGTTCACCAGAACGAAAAACAGCCCCAGGGCCAGACGCGAGAAATGGATATCCTTCATCAGGAAGAAGCCCATCTGCAACAGTACGAAATCCAGGGTGTTGGCCCAAAACATCCGCCCCAGCTCCTGGTAGAGGCGAACACTGCGGTGAGACTCATACAACCCCATGATACTGAAGGTCAATAAATGCAGAGGAATCAGCGCCGCCGCCACCACAGCATATGCCTGAAAGGGCATCACAGACACCCCGCCAGGCAGCACATAAAAACGCAGCCAATAGCCCGCTAAAAACGACAGAAATACAAGCAAGCCGTCAATAGCCACATTCAGCCGGTTCAAGAGCCGCTGATTTTCCTGAATCATGTCCGGTCATCCCACCTTAAATTCCGGCCGGTCTCTGCCGGAGCATGTTATGTACAAAATTCCTCTCTTAGCGCCTTATTATACCAACGAAAGAAACCCTTGTCAAATTTCTGCCTCCCCTGTTTCCCCTTGGATGTATATATTTCAGCAACATTTCTTCCATTTTCACCGAAAGTAGAGCGCTGTTATGCGCGTTTTAAAGGAGGTTGTATTTTATGGCCAGCACACAGACGCCCCACTATCACCTGAACCAATGGATTTCCACCGACGCGGTGCAGCGTGTGGAATTCAACCAGAACTTTACCGCCATCGACACCGCGCTGCACACCTTGGACCAGAACCTTCTTCTGAAGGGGAGCGCGTCCGATTTGGCGGAACTTTCCGCCACTGTGTCAGCGCTGTCCGGCGAGGTAGCCGGGAAGGCGGAGGCCTCCGCCCTGAGCGCTGTCTCTGCTCAAATTCCCCAGCTCGTATTTGGCACTTACACCGGAAACGGAGAGTACGACTCAGACAGCTCCTACACAAGCGTCTCCCAGACCATCAATTTGGGATTTAAACCCAAGGCAGTCCTGGTTATGAGCGAGACTGGCGGCATGGACTCCGGTAGCGGCCGGTATTACGGCGGCATGGCCTGGGCCGGCAGCAATCTGGTCGTTTTCCTGGATACCAACTACGGCGACATCAACGCCAATGTTATTACACTCACCAACTCCGGCTTCACCGTATACGTTCAGAGAGTTCAGATGAGTTCCTCCTCTTACCGGTACATCGCTACCAATGAGGCCGGAAGGAAGTACCGCTATCTGGCAATCCGGTGACCGGCGTGCTGTATTCCATGCAAAATGCCGTTACCTTGCGCCGCGCAGCGGCGCAAAAGTCCACGCTTCGCTCGCCGGAATCCTTGCACAGCAATGCTTCCGGGGCATTTGATCCCATTCGAGGCGGGCGGCTGCCCCCTCGAGCTCCCCCGCCCTGGACTCAGACGGATTTGACTCTGCGCAGGTTTTTCAACAAACTGAGAAGCCGCGGTTCAAGTTGAACCGCGGCTTCTTTATTGGGGCTTTGTTTTATTGTTCAGGGGAATTTTTGTTATCCTACCACAGTTTCAGAAAAGTTCATCAGAATCTGCGCAACCTCCGCACGGGTGGCCGTGCCGGTGGGATCCAGCACGCCATTGCCCTTCCCGGAAAGCAGACCGGCGTTCACCGCCCAGTCCATAGCCTCCAGGGCCCAAGCGGAAATGGAACCATAGTCCGTGAACTTCTGAATCGACGTGCCGCTCTGAGTGGTGTTATAGCCCCTCATCTGGGCATAACCGTACAGGATCAGCGCCAGCTGCTCCCGAGTCAGCGGATCGTTGGGAGCAAACTGGGTGGCGTTGTAGCCGCTCACGATCCCGTTGGCGGAAGCCCAAGTCACCGCGTCGGCAAACCAATCACCAGAGGACACATCCGTGAAGTTCTCGGAGCCGCTCACCGCGGGCTTGTTCGCCATTGCGTACAGAGTCTGTACCACCATAGCACGGGTCAGCGTGTTGTTAGGCGCAAACTGGGTGGAGGAGATACCGGTCATCAGGCCGTTCTCATACACATAGTTCACCGCCTCGGCGTACCAGGCGCTGGAAGACACGTCGGAGAAGACGGTCTCGTCCTGCGTGCCGCTGGGCTCATCGGGCTCCTCGGTCTGGCTGCCGTTGTTGCCGGAACTGGAACCGCCGCCGCTGGAACCGCCGCCGGAGCTGGAATTGCTGACCAGAGTCTCCCGCGGATTGTCGCCGGTATAGCGGTAGATGGGGAAGTTCAGGGTCTCCTCGTCATAGTCGATGACGCCGTACTGGTAGAGGCTTCCGTCATAGCCGTTAGAGTCGGTGACGTCGGGCTCCATCAGCATGGCAATCACGTTGCCGGCTACCTGGTCCATGGGGATCACATAGGCGCCGTTGGAGAAACGTACCCGCTCGGCGTCCCGCAGGCCAGCCTCAATACCGCGCTCCCGGTCATTGTACTCATAAGGACCGACATAGTAGTACTGCTCCAAAGTGGCTCTGGAGCCGTCAGAGAGACGGTAGTACTCCGCACCCTGATTGTCCAGAATGTACAGGATCTTGTCGATATTCTCCAGATCGGCGGGGATCACATAAGCGGTGGGACGAGTACGTCCGCGAACGATGGTGTCATACAGCGCCATGGTATCGGTTTCACTGCTGTGCACTGTACCATCCATATTGTACTGGATGAGGGTTCCCTCGTAGTCAGTCTGGGTCTCGCCGGAAGCGGTCTGATAGAGAACCAGAACATCGTCCTCGTCGTAGGTCGCGCCCTTTGCGATGGTCTCCTCGCGGGCGTCGGCCACCAGTTCCTTGATCTCCTCAGAGTGCTCCGCCGCATAGGTCAGATAAGAGAGAACGGCAGTCTCCTGAGAGAATACGCGGCGCTCGAAATTGGTCTTGCCTGCGCCGATGCCGCGGGTCTCTACCAGGAAGGACAGGCAGTCATACAGGCCGAAGTAAGCCCGGCCAATGGGGTTGTTCGACGTCTGGCCGTAATGATACACGCGCAGCCCGGCGTCCTTCAGCTGCTCAAAGGTATAGCCGCACATATCCAGAGCAAAGTCGGTTACGGCCGCATTGTTGTTCAGGCTGGTGGCGGGGGTGGTCTCAATGTCGTTCGAATCGTTCATGTAGCCCGCAGTTTTGGCCCCGTAGAAGGTGAACTCGTGGGTATCCACCACCACTTCCGCCATGAACAGACGGTAGGCGGTGTGGAGCTGGGCCAGCTCAGCGGCCTTCAGGGACATGTGGTCCCGGTTCATGTCGAAACCGTCATAAGTCGCACGGCTGAACAGATAGGAACCGTCCGGATTGATCCGAGGCACCACAACAATGTTGATATCGTCCAACAGAGCTGCGGTCTCCGGATCGGTGACCAGATCGGTCACTACCACCAGAGCGCCCTCACCAGCGGCGGGCTCGTTGGGATGGATCTGCGACTGATACCACACAGTGGTCTTGCCGTTGGCGTTGACCAGATCGGCAGCTTCCTCCAGGGTGGCGTCCTCGGGGATCGCCGTCTCGGTGAAGATGGCCAGAGGGATGTCGAATTTGTAGTTGGGGGTGGTTCCGGCCGAATACAGGTACATGTCGTCACTCTGGGCATCCATTTCCTTCATGTACGCTACCATCTCGTCCTGAGTGGTAAACTCATGGGCAGCGTCAGTGCCGTCGAAGGCGGGGGTGGTGTAGCTGCCCGCTTCATGAGTGGTACCCTCAACGGAGAAGTGCTGGTCCAAGATCTCGTCGGGCCAGATGCACAGCATGTTGTCCCGGGCATCCATCACATAGGTATCGGGAGCATGGCTGGGCTTCACGGTAGGCTGATAGCCGTCGCCGAACGCATCTTCGTTGGTGCCCAGCTTTCCGCCGGTGACCTTTACGGTCATTGTGCCCGCCGCAATATCTTCGTCGGTCACGTTGAAGATCTTCAGGATATTATAGTAGCCGTCGCCGGAGATGTGGTAGCTGTAAGTACCGGCCTTGTTGATAGTGTAGCTGCCGTCCTCATTGGGCAGAATCTCCTGTAAATAACCGCGGCTGATCATTGTATCCAGCGTGCTGCTGGCAGAGGTGGGGAAGCCGCTGTACAACTCCACCGTTACCTCATTTTGGACAATCCCATCCGGATAGGTAAAGGTGAGTTCTGTTTTCGTCTGATCGTCGTAAATTCCCGCGTACTCTACCAGAGCGCCCAGCAAAGCATTGCACTTGTTCTGGTCTACATCAATCGGAGTACCGTCATCATATTTTTTAGTATCCTCCAGGGCATCCCGCTCAGGGTGCCACTGAACGCCCAGAGCAAACAAGCTGTCCTTGTGCTCGATGGCCTCGACGATACCGTCGGAGGACATGGCAACCACCGTCAGGCCATCACCCAGATCCGTAGGATCGACCGCCTGGTGATGGGCAGTCGCAACCAAATCAATGGAATCTGAACCAATAATTTTATACAACCATTTAGAGTTTTCTTTAGAAATTCCAAAGCCGTCTGCTCCAGGGGCTAACTTGTGATAAGTACTGCCTCCGTGCGTCAACTCGTCCACAGTAACTAGCAGATGGCTGTCCTCTCCACAACTATAAATCTCGAAGCTCTGGGTTTCACTGTTCCATTTCTGATAGCCAGTATCATTCTGAACTTCATAGGTATGATTATTACGATATTCTTCATCATTCTGAATTCTCTGGCCTAAGTAATAGGGCACATCTTGGATCAGCCCGCCGCCCAGGGCCACATTCAGTCCCTGAGTGCCGCGGCAAACTGTCAGCAGAGGCACATCCATCTCGATAGCCTGCTGCATCAGATTGATGTCAGAGGTATCCCGGGCATCGTTCCAACCTCTGGAACCGTGAGGGGTCTGCTCCTGATTATAGCGGTCAGGATTCCAGTCCTCGCCGCCGGTCATAAAGATACCATCGATCTGACTCAGAACTTCCCGAGCCTCATCGGCATTGTGTACCTGGGGCAGATACACGGCGTAGGCGCCATTGCGCTCGAAAGCCTCGGCAAACCCCTGGTAATCGCTTCCAATATTATCTTTTTTCCAGGAAATACCTACGATGGGTCGCTCGTTCACATCGGTAATCTCGATCTGCGCAATGTCCCCGTCCTCGTCAAACCCCAGGTTTGCTGTTACCGCATACCCGAGGGTGCGAAGACCAGTCGATGTCCCCAACTGGACTTTGGGTGCGTCGGCCACTCCCATCACTGTTTCCAGTTCTTCTACTGTGTCAATGTCAAATCCGGAATTGGAGCTGTCAAGGATTTTCACCTCCGAATCATATTCGGAGGTGTAGACTACATTGTAGTCTAGGCTTCCAGATTCTTCCGATGGATACAGAATCGCATCTTCCACTGTCGTCGCAACACTGGAATTCTCTGCAGGCGGAGCCTCCGCACCCAGCGATGCCACAGGCAGCAACGATAGAATCAATGCGAATGCTGTTGCGGATGCAAGGAACCGTTTCTTCATTGGTTTTACACTCCCCTTTTCTAGTCTGTTTTTTGGACATTGCTTATGAAAATGCAGCAAGGACAATTCAGCCCCAATCTTTTGTCCCCTTTGCAGATTCATCCTTCCGGTCTATTCAGCACAATTTTCATCCAACTTCACAATTTCTTTTGATTCATCATAGCACGTTTTATCTTACTGCACAAGTATAAAACTTAATTTTTTCTTGACAGCAGCCAAAAAAATTTTTTCTCCATGAATATAAATTCATCATTTTTGAATTTTCTCAAGTAAAAATTCAAGTATATCTCCCGAGACAGTTTGGTAGAACTCCCCTTGCAGAAATTCCCTTGCTCAGATTTCTGGTTCTGGGGGTTATCCCAAATAAAGATATGGTTCCCCCAGCTGAATAAGGCGTGGGAGCCAAACTAGTTTAAGGAGGAATTCCAATGAGAAACCTGAAGCGGGTTCTCAGCCTGGGCATGACTGCCGCCATGATCACCGGTCTGATGGTCGTGGGCACCAGCGCTGCCGGGTACAGCGATGTTTCCACCGAGGATAACGTGGAAGCCATCGAAGTGCTGCAGTCTGTGGGCGTCATGGTGGGCGATGAGAACGGAGACTTCAATCCTGACCAGCTGGTCACCCGTAATGAGATGGCGGTTGTGATGTCCAACCTGATGGAGTACAACGTTGCCACCTATTCCGGCACCAGCCCCTTCACCGACGTGCCCTCCTGGGCCGAGCCCTATGTGGCTGCCTGCTGGACCAACGGCATCACCGCCGGCACCAGCGCCACCACCTACGGCGGCGACGCTTCCGTCACCACCGCCCAGGCTGCTCTGATGCTGATGAAGGCTCTGGGTTACTTCCAGTACAGCAATGACTTCGGCTCTGATTGGCAGCTGGCTACCGTGAGCCAGGGCAGCAAGATCGGTCTGTTCAAGGACGTGGAGGCCGCTGTCTCTGAGGCTATGACCCGTAACGATGTGGCCCAGATGGTTCTGAACACTCTGGAGTCCGGCATGGTTGAGGCCTCTTCCGGCAGCAGCATCACGGTTGGCGACATTGTCATCAACAACAATGTGGAGTACAACTACGTCACCAGCAGCGAGAACTTTGCTAAGGCCATTTCCACCGAAACCCCCGCTTCCAGCACCAGCGGCACCGCCGGCGCTATCGTGGAGCTGGGCGAGAAGCTGTACGACGGCGATCTGAAGAAGTACGACAACGCTCAGGACGACTTCGGCCGCCCCGGCACTCAGTGGAGATACAAGACCACTGACATCGGCACCTTCGCGGACAATACCGTCGAGGTCTACACTGCCAAAGCCTCCAAGGGTGATCTGTACACCCTGCTGGGCAGCTCCATGGTCAACGACCTGAAGGACGGCAGCTTTGATCTGGACGTATATTACAATGGCGAGCGTCAGGGCAAGAGGACCAACAGCGATAAGGAGACCGTTTACAATCCCAGCGTCGACGACTACTTTGACCGCAACAACTCCGCCGCCGCCGGCATCTCCGGCAAGGGCGTTGTGACCGAGGTCTATGTGGACGACGATCATGATGTGGTGACTCTGGTGTTCATCAACACCTATGCCATGCAGGCCACTGCCGATTACGACAAGGATAAGGGCGATCTGAACGTCACTGTGCTCACCGGCCCTGCCACCGTCAATGCTCTGCAGGATGACGAGTTTGACGTGGCCGATTACATGGAGGACGACTACATCATCTACACCTATGCCAAGGGTGATGTGCAGACCGTTGAGCCTGCCAAGGTCGTAAGCGGTGAGGTTACTGCTTACTCCGTGGAGAATTACGTCACTCTGGACGGCACCAAGTACGAGTACGCCGCCAAGATTGATGGCAACGCTGACGACAATAATGACGTCGCTGTTGACTCCGCCGCCACCACCTACGTTGTGGGCGACAACGCCTCCATCGTGCTGGACCCCTACGGCTACGTGATCTATGTGGATGACGCCTCCATCTCCGTGGGCAACTATGTCTACATTGACGCCATTGCCACCAGCAGCGGTCTGAGCAGCAATGTGAAGGGTGATGCCTACTTCTCCGACGGCACCAACGAGGAGATCACCATCAAGAAGATGACGGATGCTGACGGCGATGAGCTGTCCGCGTTCGATAAGGCCGGTCCGACTGCGACCAAGATTCAGGCCTGGTTCTCTTACACCATTGACAGCAACGATAAGTACAGCCTGAAGCAGGCCAAGACCACCGATACCGCCAGCGTGGATAAGATCCAGAATGGCAAGACCAACATCGGCGGCACTGTTGCTGGCAACAGCGATACCATCTTCCTGGTAGAGGATAAGAACAACGACATCACCGTGTACACTGGTATTTCCAATGTGCCCGACATCACCCCCAAGGCTGAGAACGGCAAGATCTTTATTTCCTACATGCAGAGCAAGGACAACGGCGAGAAGGCCGCTTCTCTGGTCTATGTGGATGCTTCCAACGCTAATGTGAAGGACTCCACCAAGGACAGCCTGCTGTACCTGCTGAAGCTGGATGAGACCAAGGTTGATTCCGCCGACGGCGAGGATGTCTATGTGTGGACCGCCATTGTGGACGGCAAGGTCACCACTGTGGAGACCAAGGAGAACACTTGGTCCGTGGGCGACTTCTATGAGAGTTACAGCGTCGACTCCGACGGCTACTATGAGGCTGGCGACGACTTCGACGGCGACAGCAGCAAGACTGATGATAAGGCTGAGTATTCTCTGAACTCTCTGTCTTACAGCAGCGGCACCCTGACCATCAACGGCAGCACCTATGTCACTCTGTCCGATACCCAGATCGTTCTGGTTATGGCTCCCAAGGGCAGCAGCGACCTGACCGACATCATGAAGGACGCCGACGCTGACTACGAGGTCCGTACTCCCAGCGGCAGCGCTCTGGCCAACCTGTTCAAGAACTACGAGCTCGACGGTAAGGCTTATGTCACCTATGCGGATGATGTGACCGATACCGACCTGGCCACCGTTCTGTACGTGGTCGTGACCAGCGCCACCGAGGTCAAGAACTAATTAGAGTTTCCGGAACTTCGGTACGCCTAAAAAGCAACAGCACCTCCGCACTTTCGTGTGGAGGTGCTGTTTTAAACTGTAAGAACACCCCCTCGCACTAAGTGCGAGGGGGTGTTCTCATTTTACTAAACAGACGGAGAATCCAAACTTAAAATCAGTCAGGAATCTCAACCGCACCCTTCACGGTGACGTAGATGCTCTCAACAACGGAGCTGTCGTCATCCTCCAGAACCAGGGTGTAAGAACCACGGATGGAGTAGTCGCCCAGCAGGCTGTCCAGACGGCGGCCGGTCACGCTCATGACCTCATAGTCGGCGTCGGGATCAGTCATCATGTCATTGCGCACCGCGCTGGTGTTGGAGCCAGTGGGGTACAGAACCACGAAGATCTTAGTATCGTCGGTGATGATGAAGTTGCGGTCAACCTTCTCGCCGTTCTTGCTGATGGACAGAGAACCACCGCTGACGGAGATAGTCGCCTCGGCATCCTTAGCAGCGCCGGAGTAGATGCTCAGATCGTCGGTCTCATAGGTGTTCTTGGTGCTGTCCTCAGCCAGCTCCTGAGACTCATAGTAGCCATCGGAGTCGATGCTGTACTTGGAGTACAGGTTGTAGGCGGTGAACTCGCCGGCCTTAGCCTTGATCTGGGTCTCCTGACCGTCCAGAATGGCGTTCCAAACCTCGATGGTCTCGTTGTCGGCATCATCCACATAGCGGCTGTCGCGCTTCAGGATGTACAGCAGGCTGTCGGTGGTGTTGTCGTCCACAGTGATGTCGTCATTGTCCGCATCCACGAAGGCCACGGAGACATAGGTCTTGCTGGAGGAATCCTTCTCCAGGAAGTAGCAGACGTCGAAAGAGGCGCCATCCTTAGCGGTGATGTCGGGGAAGTTGTTGATGCCGGTGTACACGGTCACGTCGTCGCCGTCATCCACGATCAGCACAGTGCTGCTGTTGCCGTACAGTCCGTTGACGAACTCAACCTTCTCGCCTTCCAGCTTGGTGACGTTCTTAACCACGTCGTCGGTCTTAGCGGAGGTCAGGGTGTACTTATCGCTGCTGTTGACGCTGTAAGAGTACCAGCCGTTCAGCGCGCCGGACTTGCCGCCGATAGTGGTGGCATTGTCGATCTTGTCGCCGATCTCGCTGCCGGACATGCCGTCAACCTTGTTCAGGGTGACCTCGGCGGTGGTGCCGTCGGTGAAGTACACCTTGGAGATGTAGTTGCTGGCCAGACCGGAACCGGCCACGGTGTTGTACACATACAGGTAGTTGCCCAGAGAGATCTCAGCGCTGTCCACGTACAGGACATAGCCAGCCTGATCCAGAACCACGGCGGCGTTGTCGCCCACGCGGTACTCGGTAGCAACAGAGCCAGTGCCGGCCACATTGCCGTCAGCCTTGGTGCCCTCGACCTTGGCGGCGTAGTCGTACTTGGTGCTGTCCAGAGTCACGGAGTCCTCCAGGGAGTAGGCGGTAACCTCACCGGTCACAACCTGAGCGGGGTAGATATCCTCCACCTGGCCGTCGGCCACGGTGTACAGAATATACTCATCCTCGGAGTAGCTGTCGATGTCGAAATCGTCGCCGTTGAGCTGGCTCACGGTGATGTTGGCGGCACCCTTCTCATAGTCAGCGGGAGCGGTGAGCACATCAACACTCAGAGTATCCTTGTTCTCGTTGTAGTCAGCGGTAGCCTGCATCAGATAGGTGTTCACATACACCAGAGTCAGGTTGCCGTCGTCGTCCAGATAGACCTCGGTCTGCACGCCCTTGCCGGACACAGCGTTAGTGTCCTTCTCACCAGCGGCAGCGGAGCTGTTGCTCAGGAAATAGGTGTTGCGAACATCGTCGAACTTATCGCCCCAAGTGGTGGGAACCACGTCGTCGCCGTCCGCGTAGACCGTGAAGGTATACTCGTCGGGAGTAATCTCTTCCTTACCGCTACCGTTGGCGCTGATGTCGTCCAGACGGGCCTTGGTCACCAGGGAGTACAGGTCGCCCTTGGTCACCTTGTTGCTGTAGGTAGCCAGAGGAGCATCAGAATAGGTGCCCACCTCGTCCAGGTTGTAGACCCAGCGGGTGCCGGGACGGCCGTAGGCGTCGGTGGTGTCCTCGGTGCGGCGCAGGTCGCCGTCATACAGCTTCTCGCCCAGCTCCACGATGCAGCCATTGGTGGAGATGCTGGTGGCGGTGTTCTGGGGCTCAGCATCGTCAATGGCCTTAGCATAGGACTCGGTGCTGGTGACGTACTGATACTCCACACCGTTGGTGATGGTGATGTCGCCGATGGTGATGTCCTGGCCGGTCTTGTTGGGCTCGACCATGCCGGACTCCAGGGTGTTCAGAACCAGCCGGGCCACGTCGTTACGGGTCATAGCGTCCCGCACATTGGACTCAACATTCTTGAACAGGCCGATGCGGTTGCCCTGGGTGACGGTGGCCAGCTGCCAGTCGCCGTTGAAGTCGCTGTTATACTGGAAGTAGCCCAGAGCCTTCATCAGCATCAGAGCGGCCTGAGCAGTAGTCACGCTCTGGTCGCCGCCGTAGGTGGTGGCGCTGGTGCCGGCGGTGATGCCGTTGGTCCAGCAGGCAGCCACATAGGGCTCGGCCCAGGAGGGCACGTCGGTGAAGGGGCTGGTGCCGGAATAGGTGGCAACGTTGTACTCCATCAGGTTGGACATCACAACCGCCATCTCATTACGGGTGACCAGCTGGTCAGGATTGAAGTCTCCGTTCTCATCGCCCACCATGACGCCCACAGACTGCAGCACTTCGATGGCTTCCACGTTATCCTCGGTGGAAACATCGCTGTACCCGGCAGCGCTGGTGCCCACGACCATCAGACCGGTGATCATGGCGGCAGTCATGCCCAGGCTGAGAACCCGCTTCAGGTTTCTCATTGGAATTCCTCCTTAACTTTTTTGGGCTCCTTTGGCCTGTCCGGCCACAGGAACCATGTGTATTTCAGGACGCCCCCGCTTTTTGAGCCGCTGAAAGAAAAGTTTTTCTGCAAGGGGAGTTCTACTCTCCTTTCTTCTCCTCAAAAATCTGAACGGCATGGCCGTCTTGGGTCATCCTGAACGTATCTTAACAGATGGGTTTTGAAAAGTCAACAAGGTCCGCTCAAATGTAACAAAGCTGTAACATTGCGTTTTGGATGGGTTTTGCCGCAAAAATCACCAAAAACTCTTGCGATTTGTTATTTAGTTGTATACCGCCATTGGTATACCTATCGAATATGCCGAATCTCCTGCAATAAATGTCTTTTCCCATCCATCTCTCCAGACCGGTCATTCATGTGACCGGCCGAACCTCCTCTCTTGAGCGGCACGGCGGTTGGATTTTCCCGTTCTTACGCCTCCGGAAGCGTTTCCGAATGATCTACTTCGCTCCGCCCTTCCATCTTTATTTTACATATGTCTACCTGAAATGTCTACCTGAAAAAACGGCCCGCGCTTTCTGTTTCAATGGATCGCCGCTTTAACGGCGCCGCTGACCGCTCCGCATGTCTACCTGAGCCGTCTACCTATCAATCCATCTTTCGAAATCTCCGTTATCATCCCTCCAGTGAAGCGAAATTTTCCCATGCATCGCGCCGGAATTGGAAGCTTTCGGGTTTTGGCAAGTTTAGTAGAACTTTCCTCTGAATTTTCATCAAAGATGTTTGGGGAGTCCTCGTTTTCTGTCTTTTAGAAAAAGGCAAAAATATGTAAGGAGGAATTCCAATGAGAAACCTGAAGCGGGTTCTCAGCCTGGGCATGACTGCCGCCATGATCACCGGTCTGATGGTCGTGGGCACCAGCGCTGCCGGGTACAGCGATGTTTCCACCGAGGATAACGTGGAAGCCATCGAAGTGCTGCAGTCTGTGGGCGTCATGGTGGGCGATGAGAACGGAGACTTCAATCCTGACCAGCTGGTCACCCGTAATGAGATGGCGGTTGTGATGTCCAACCTGATGGAGTACAACGTTGCCACCTATTCCGGCACCAGCCCCTTCACCGACGTGCCCTCCTGGGCCGAGCCCTATGTGGCTGCCTGCTGGACCAACGGCATCACCGCCGGCACCAGCGCCACCACCTACGGCGGCGACCAGAGCGTGACTACTGCTCAGGCCGCTCTGATGCTGATGAAGGCTCTGGGCTACTTCCAGTATAACAGCGACTTCAACGGCGACTGGCAGCTGGCTACTGTGTCTCAGGGTAACAAGATCAGCCTGTTCCACGATGTGGACTCCGGCGTGCGGGAGGCTATGACCCGCAACGACGTGGCCCAGCTGGTTCTGAACACTCTGGAGTCCGGTATGGTCGAGGCCAACAAGTCTGGCCAGGACATCACTGTGGGCGACATCACTATCACCAACAGCGTGGAATATGAGTATGTCACCAGCCAGGAGCCCTATGCCCGCGCCATTGACACCCTGCGGGGTGCTTCCGCCACCAGCATTTCCACCCAGGGTTACATCGTGGAGCTGGGCGAGAAGCTGTACGACGGCGACCTGCGCCGTACTGAGAACACCACCGACGCCTATGGCCGTCCCGGTACTCAGTGGGTGTACAACCTGGACGAGGTGGGCACTTATGCCGACGCTCCTCTGGCTACCTACACTGACAAGGTGACCAAGGGCGACCTGTACTCCCTGGTTTCCAAGTCCCGTCTGGATGATATCGATCGCAAGGGCCAGGAAGTCAAGGATAGTGACAATAATTTTGATCACTATGAGTATACCTTCACTGTCTATGCCGATGGTAAGTTCGCTGAGGTTGACGGCACCGTGCTGGATCACATTGGTAAGGGTGAGTTCGGCGAAGAAATCCGCAATACCTACTTTGTGAGCAACAGTTCCGCTGCGGCTGGTGCTGAGAAGACCAACGGCGTATCCGGTAAGGGTGTGCAGACTGAGGTCTATCTGGATGACGACGGCAACATCACCCTGGTGTACATCAACACCTATCTGATGCAGGCCACCGCCGACTACAACGAGGCCAAGGACACCCTGAGTGTGGACCTGATTACCACGCCCAGTGACTTCGAGGGTCTTATCGGCAATATCAACGTCAACCAGCTGAACGGTGATGATTTCGACATCACTGGTTACTCCGAGGATGACTACATCCTGTACACCATCGACGGCAACACCATCGAGGACATTTATCCTGCTACGGTCGTGACCGGCGAGGTTGATGCCTACTCCAAGACCAAGTCCGTGACTTTGGACGGCACTCAGTACGACTATGCCGCTCTGATTGACACCGAGGAGTCTAAGGACACCGAGTACCGCGTGGGTGACACTGCCGCCGTCGTCGTGGACAAGAACGGCTATGTTCTGTATGTGGATAGCGCCGCCATCTCCCTGGGCAATTATCTGTTCCTGAACGGCTACATTGCTGAGAGTGGTCTGGCCAGCAGCTACATTGCTAACGGTTATTTCACCGATGGTACTGCTTCCACCATCACTATTGACGAGATCGTTGATGAGTCCCTCAACTCTAGCCGCGATGCTACCCATCACGAACTGGACGGCTGGTACTCCTACAGCGTGAACAGCGACGACGAGTACCGCCTAGTGGCCTGCGAGGCTGGCAACCACGGCAACAACAATGCTGTGACTGCTACCAAGCTGGAAGGCAACAAGGTCAGCTTCCTGACCGATGCCAGCAAGGTTTTGCGCGGCAATAGCGACACTGTGCTGATCGTAAATGACGGCGACGAGGGCAAGAGCGCCGACCTTACCGTCTACACCGGCATCAGCAACTTCCCTGAGATTACTATTGATAAAGATTCCAGCACAAAGAGTTTCAACGTCTTCTATATGCTGAAGGACGATGATAAGAACAGTAGCTATGTCTCTCTGGTCTATGTGGATGCCGTTGGCGACGCTATCGACGTAGCCGGCAGCATTGACTCTCTGCTCTTCGTCCTGGATGAGGACCGTCAGTATGTGGACAGCGCCGACAACGAGACGATCCACGTCTACAATGCCATTCTGGACGGCGAGGAAACCACCATCGAATCTAAGAGTGCGATTGGTCAGTATAAGCTGTACAACGATTATAGCATCGACGGCGACGGCTACTATGAGGTTTCCCCTTCTGATGTGGTTGTGAGCGATAACGATTACACTGTCGATGATCTGGTTTATGCGCGCGGCGACGATGCCAACGTGACCGTCAGCGGCGGCTCCATGGTTCTGAACGGCGAAGAGACTTTCATGATCAGCGACGACACCCAGATCAATGTGGTTCTGGTACCTGATGAGGATGCTGGTTCTGCGATGGCTGACATTATGACCGACAGAGCCGCTGATTGGGAGATTTACCTGGGTCTGACTGGCAAGCGTCTGAATAGTATGCTCAGCAATTACGGTGTTTCCGGTGAGTACTATGTCCAGACCGAGGATGACGACAGCGATGTTGCTACCGTCGTCTACATCGTGGTCCGTGACGCTGTTGAGATCGCGGACTGATCCTGTGATCTAAAAACAGCATCATCCCTAAACGATGATAAGAGGCCCTGCGCTTCGGCGCGGGGCCTCTTGCTATACCATTATATAATAAGTGCTTCCCTCATCGACCCAGCCAAGATGGAAGGGTGCCCCGCAGGCCTGCGCAAATAGACGCAGGCCGCTCATTCTCTGAGGGGCTGTTTCAAGAAGGGCCTGGTTCCAGGGGCCCTGCCGTCCCTTTGAAGCAACAGGCCACAGCGGCCTTGAGCCGCGTCAAGCTGCACACAGCTCGATCTCTATTCCGCTTAAAGTCTCCGGAACCCTTTGAGCCATCGAGCCCCCCCTATCTGAGCCTCCGGCGGATGGCACATACAGGCCGCCAGGGGCCCCCGGCGAAGCCTCTGTCCCGCCGTCTGTCTCAAGCCAAAAGGCGCGCAAACGCCGCAGAAAGACGACCCTCTGCGGCTCGTTTCTGCGTCACAAGAAAGGAAGGGGCGGACCCCGTCGGGGTCCGCCCCTTCTGCCGTTTTCGCGCATACTGCGCTGTCAGGAAAGGATGGGAGAAGCGTTACTTCTGTACGTTCTCGCCGAACTGCATCAGGATGGTGGCAGCCTCGGCACGGGTGATGGTTCCGGTGGGCACGATGGTGCTGGCAGTGCGGCCATTCATCAGGCCGACCGCATTGGCCCAGCTCACAGCCTCCACAGCCCAGTCGGAGATGCTCGCGTAGTCCGCATAGGAGGACAGCTGCGCGCTTCTCTGGCTGGTCTCATAGCCAGCGTACTGGGCGTAGCGGTACATCATCAGAGCCATCTGCTCACGGGTGATGGGGTCGTTGGCCCCGAACACGCCGTTGCCGTAACCGCCCACAATGCCCTCACCGGCGGCCCAAGCCACGGCCTCAGCGTAGTAATCGCTGCTGCTCACATCGGTAAAGGGATTGGCTCCGCCGTTGGGGGAACCGGCCAGCCGCCACAGGATGGTGGCGATCATGCCGCGGGTGGTGCCCACATTGGGGCCGAAGGTGGTGGCGGCGGTGCCGCTCATCAGACCGTTGTCATAGACGTAGACCACAGCGTCATAGAACCAGTCGCCAGCGGATACGTCCACGAAGGGCTCCGCAGCCTCCTCGCCGCCCTCTTCCACGAAGGTGGCCTCAACGGTCACCCGGGAGGCGGGCATCTCGAAGGTGTAGCGGCCGTTGCTGCCGCGGTTCAGATTGATCTTATCCCCGTTGGCCGCGGTCACCGTGAGGGTATCCAGAACGTAGCCCTCGTCGGGGGTTACGGTCAGGGTCACGGTGTCGCCCTTGGCGGCGCGGCTCACATTGGCTTCCACATCGCCGTTGTCACTGTTCTTCACAGTCACGGAGTACCGGGTGGTGCTGCTGGAGCCGGACCCGGAACCGCCGCCGGAGCTTCTCACATAAGGAGTGATGGTTCCGGTGCGGATGTTGTAGTTGTCGGCGTCCTCGGGGGTGAAGGTCCAGCCGTAGGCGGTGTTGGCCTCCACTACGGTGTCGTCCCCGTCGTCCCAGACAATCGCACCAGGAATGGCGATGGTGCCCTTGTTCAGCGCCGTGTCGGCCAGGGTGTGGCCGGAGCCGGTGATGGCGGTGTAGCTGGGCTCGCCGTCGGGGTCCGCCTTGCTGATGGTGACCAGAACGGTGTCCTTCACTGTCTCATAGACGTCCAGGTCGCTGGGCATGAAGACCACGATCTTGTTGCCGCTGTCCTTCACATTAATCAGCGCCTGATTGGCCAGGAAGGACCAAATGCCCTCCACGCTGGCCGTACCCTTGATCTCGCTGTCCGCGACATCCTTGCCGGTATAGGTGGTAATGATGTCCTCAACAGAAATCACAGGAACATATTTGTCGGTGATCCGAAGCACCATGGTGACGGTCACGTCCTCATAGTTCTGGCTGGTGATGGTGACAGGGACCTCAATGCTCTGCACATCGTCCTCTGTGAGATCCTCGGCCAGCTGGTACACGAAGGTGTCCTCCCGTACGCTGTAAATCGCGTCGCCGCCCACAGCTTCTTCGGTCAAGGCCACCTCCAGATCGCCGGCATTGACCGGCATCAGCCCGGACAGGTCGAAGGTCTTTTCGGCGGTGTCATCAAAGCGCACCGGCAGCGTCCAGTCCTCGATGACCGGAGCGGGCGCCTTGGTGATCACACCGTTCTCCAGGGTGATGGTCCCGTTGGTCAGGGTGTAGTTGGGGGTGTTCAGAGTAATGGTGACGGTGACGGTCTTGCCGGTGCCCGCATTGGGATCGTCAAAGACAGCCTTCGCCTCATAGGCCACTGTGGTTTCTCCGTTCACCAGACCGTCAAAGGTCACATTGACCTCCGCATCGGTGGTGCCGTCAAAGACCTTTTCGACCGCCTCAGCGGCAGCGGTAATGGCCTTGGGGGACACAGTCAGCTTATAGCTCTTTGTGGTAGCGGCGTACTTGCCGTCCACACCGTCGGCGGTGACGGAGATCGTGGTCTCGCCCGCCCCCAGGATAGTCACTTTACCCGTGTTATCCACGGTAGCGACCTCTTTGTTGCTGCTGTCGTAGGTCAATTCCTGGTCACCGTCCGCCGTGGCGTTGGTGGCCACGTTCTCAAAGGCGTCGCCATAAGTGGCGGTCTGGTCGCCCTCCTTGGCGAAGGAGACCTCCTGACCGGGCAGAGCGCTCACCTTCACGGTGGCGGTGGCGGCGGCCTCCTTATAATTGGCGGTGGCAGGAGCAGTCACCGTGATGGTGGCCGTGCCCTCGCCCACAGGAGTGACCACGCCGGTGCTGCTTACGGTAGCGACCTTTTCGTCGCTGGTGGCATAGGTGTAAGTACGGCTCTCGGTCTCGGGAGCGGTATCGGTCACCTTGACCTGAGCGGTCGCGCCGCCCACATACAGCTCGGGAAGAGCCTCCACGGTGATGGTGCGGTCGGCCTTCTCGATGACAAAGGTCACGGACTTGCTGCCCGTCATGCCGTTCACGGTGGTGGTAGCCGTGAGGGTATAAGAGCCCGCCTCAGTCACGGTGCTGTTCAGGGTCACCGTCTGGGCCGCACCGTTGTCCTTAGACAGGGTGTAGGTGAACGTGGGGGCAGCGCCCGTGCCGGTATAGGTCGCCGGGTTCGCAAAGTAGTTCAGGGCAATCCCCTGGCCGGTATACGCCGCCTCGCTGTTCTTCAGGGTAAAGTTGATGTGGCCCGCCACATCGTTCTTCTCCCATTTAGCCACCAGAGTGGCGTCCTCGGAGAAGATCGTGGTGCTGGCGCTGCCCGGAAGGACCTTCTGGTCATTCCAATACCAGCCCAGGAACGCATACCCATCCCGGATGGGAGTGGGCAGAGGCTTATTGTCGTTCACCAGTCTGCCGTTGGTGTCCGTCTCATAGGTGTCGGAAGCGCCCGCAGGCAGGGTGCCGCCGTTGGGGTCCAGGGTGATGGTGAAGGTGGGCGCCGAGATGCTTCCCTCCACGACCTTCACACCGGGAATGCGGGCACTTCCCTGGGTGTTGTCGGAATTGCGCCACGCGATGTAGCCATAGGAGTTGACATAGCTGTCCGACCACCAGGCAGTGGCACCTTCAGGATTGACCGCCACGATGTCCTCGGTGCTGTACTTCTCGTAGGTATCTTTCAAAGAGTCGTTCAGCAGAACAGATACACCGTCCAGTTTTCTAAGGACCATAGCCTGATTCACGGAATAAACAATTGAGCCGCAACCGGCCAGGAAACTTCCGGAATAAGTACTCAGAGAAATAGAACCAGGCTCTACCCAAGAAGGATACTTTTCAAAACCAGCAACAATGGCAGGGGCACCCGCAGAAACCACTACTCCGTTGCCCCGCACCTCAATGGATGAGCCAGACAGATACATTGCAATAGCAGCACGGTTCTCTGCGCAAATGATGCCATTGTTTACAACAATTTCAACGCCTTCTCCTTCATACATACTGGATGCATTGGAAGCAATACCACCGTTGATTTCTCCGATGTTATCGACAGTAATGGAGCCTTGGTAAACTGTGTTCAGAGCAATACCCAGGTTACCGCCACTGATAATGCCTCGATTGACAGTGATATCCGTTCCCTGACGGTTATAGCCCTCAGTATCCACATTAATGCCGACGCTCCCGCCGGTAACCTTTGCAGAAGAACCAGACACAATGATTCTACTTACCAGTCCAGAGGTTGCATCAATACCGTTGGTTCCGCCTTCTACGATGCCGTTGACTTCAATACTACAAGGTCCACCATCTCCGGCATAAGTGACACCATTGGTGCCGCCGCGTAAAACGCCTCTGGAAGCTACGGTAAGCTCATTATAATTTAGATTCCCGGTATCCAGGAGCAGAGCAGCCCCCGTCTCATTTTCGATTTTGCCGTTGACCGTAATATCCACGTTGCCATACCAAATTTGGAGCATCGGCGAATTACTGTTCCCGCTCAAAGATGCGTTCCAAACGATATTGCGGATACCTGTGTCCTCCGGCTCTAGACGAAGCCCACTCTTCGCAGCTGTGACTGTACCGCCAATGTAGACAGTGTTTCCTTCGGTCCGCACTGTCAGCTGGCCGTTTCCGCCATTGCGATTATACAGATATTCGTTATACGCTTCAACTGCACTCTCTATGCCGTTTTGCGGTTCCGCCGCCAGCGCGGACACCGGCAGCAGCGTCAGCACCATGCACAGCGTCATGAGCACTGACAAAACTCGTTTTCTCATATGATTTCCTCCTTATGCTAAGATTCGTCTTTCGGAAGAATAACTCTTCGTATCACCTCCACGCCGCCGCATCCAAGAGGAAATGGAACCCTTCCGCCGTTCTCAATGGGGAGCGGCAGAAAGCATCCGGCCGCTTTCACTCCGGCGCGGCCTCCGGGGATAAAACAGCGCGGGGACCGGCCCGGGCCCACCACCTCCCGCTCCGGCTCCGCGCCGCGATTTTCGCGCCCGGAAGTTACGGTTTCAGTTTATCATAACTTTCTAAAAATACAATATGCTGGCTGCATAGTGTCTAATATCGCGATTTTTTGACGATTTTCGCAACATTATCATAAAAATCAGAGTTCCGCTGCCTTTTCGGCGTCTTTGTCGTACATTTATTCGAATTTTCCGCGTCTTACCATCTGGTCAAGCCCCGCATTTTTTCATTTTCCATTTATTTTTTCTTTGCTTACAGCCGTTTTCTGCTGGAAACCATACTTTTTTACATAGACTTCTCCGCCCCCCCATGGTATAATCAACCCAAAGCAGTTCCGCCGTTAGAAAACGAGGTCTTTTATGTCCCACAAAATTCTCTTTACCGCCTCTACCTTTTCCCACATCGCCAATTTTCACCGCCCCTATCTGGCGCAGTTTGCCCGGCTGGGCTGGGAGGTCCATGTGGCCTGCGGCGGACCGGAGCGGGACATTCCAGAGGCCCAACGGATCATACATATTCCTCTCGAAAAGAGTATGACTTCCACCAAAAACTGGCAGGCGGTCCGCCTGCTGCGCCGTATGGTCCGGGAGGAGGGCTACGCCCTGGTGAGCTGCCACACCTCCCTGGCCTCGTTTTTCACCCGTCTGGCTGTGATGGGGCTTCGGGAGCGGCCTCTGGTGGCCTGCACCAGCCACGGCTACCTGTTTGACGGCCAGTCCGCTCCGGTCAAGCGCGCCCTGCTGTCCGGGGCCGAGCGGATGACCGCCCCGGTCACGGACCTGCTGATGACCATGAACGACTGGGACGGCCGCTACGCCCAGAAACACCGCCTGGGCCGCAGGACCGTCCAGATCCCCGGCATGGGGGTGGACTTCTCCCGCCTGGACGCCTGTCCGCCGGAGGAGGGAGCCGCCCTGCGGCGGGACCTGGGGCTCGGCCCGGAGCGGTTCCTCTTTCTCTACGCCGCCGAGTTCTCCCCCCGGAAGAGCCAGGCCCACCTGATCCGGGCCCTGTCCCTCCTGCCGGAGGCCGCGGTGCTGGCCCTGCCCGGAGAAGGGGCCCTGCGGGAGGACTGTATCCGCCTCTCGGAGGAGCTGGGCCTGAGCGGCCGGGTCATCTTCCCCGGCCAGGTGTCCGACATGCCCCGGTGGTACGCCGCCGCCGACGGAGCCGTCTCCGCCAGCCGCAGCGAGGGGCTCCCCTTCAACATCATGGAGGCCATGTACGCCGGGCTCCCCATCGCCGCCTCAGCGGTCAAGGGGCACACGGACCTGATCCGCCCCGGAGAAACCGGACTGCTCTTTCCCTACGGCGACTGGATGGCCTGCGGAGAGGCGATGTCCGCCCTGCTCCGGGACCGGACATGGTCCGCCCAGCTGGGCGCCCGGGCCCATGAGGCGGTCCTCTCCTACGGCCTGGACCGGGTCCTGCCCCAGGTCATGGAACAGTACCAGCGCCTCCTCCCGCTGAAGGAGCGCCAGCCCGCCGCGCTGGGGTAAGAAACTTTTCCGCTTCCCCCGCCCCGGCCTTGCGGTCCCGCTCTTTTTGTGTTAAACTGTCGTTGTTTTGGAAATCTTTCCCCATTTTCCCGCCCCGGCGGGCCCCTGGTATGTCTCTCAGGGCGCGGGGTTACACTAACGCTGAAAACTGGTTTTATCTCACTGGAAAGAGGGTGCTTTTTTGGCAAAGATCCAGCTGTTTGTGTGCTGTCACCAGCCCAGCTTTGTGCCGGAGCACCCTCTTCTCGTCCCCATCCAGGTGGGGGCCGCTCTGGCGGAGAAGCGCTTCCCCGGCTTTTTGCAGGACGACGTGGGAGCGGACAACCTCTCCGCCAAAAACCGCTCCTACTGCGAGCTGACGGCGCAATACTGGGTCTGGAAGCACGCGGAGGCGGATTTTTACGGCTTTTTCCACTACCGGCGCTACCTCTACCCGGAGCCGGAGGCCAGGCTCCCCTACCGGCTGGAGCGGTCCCCCGCTCCGGAGGTCCTGGACCGGCTGGGCTACGGGCGGTTCGGGGAGCTGATCGGCCGGTACGATGTGATCCTCCCCAAGGGGGAGGACATGCATCTCCCGGTGTGGAAGCACTACGCCCAGGCGCCCTTCCACCACGGGGAGGACCTGTCCCTTGTCCGGGACATCCTGCTGGAACGGCACCCGGAATTTGCTGGGGCGGCGGAGGCGTACCTGAACGGGAGCGTGTGCTATTTCGGCAACCTGTTCATTATGAGCAGAGCAGTTTTTCAAGCCTACTGCGCGTGGCTGTTCCCGCTGCTGGCGGAATTTGACGCCCGGGCGGACACCTCCGGCTACTCCCCCCAGGAGCGGCGGGTGGACGGCTACCTGGCGGAGCGTCTGCTGGGGATCTACGCCGCCCAGCTGCGCCGGGAGGGCGGCGTGCGTATGCTGGAACTGCCCCGGGTGCACTTTCTCTCCCGGGAAGACTACTTCCGGCAGCGGCTGCTGAACGCGGCGCTCCCCCCTGGGAGCCGGCGGCGCAGTGTGGTCAAGGGGCTGAGAGGGGGGCGTGGTTAGATGCCGCAGGTTTCCGTGGTCATCCCAGTCTACAACATCGAGGCCCATCTGCGGCAATGCCTGGACAGCGTGGCGGGGCAGACCCTCTCCGACCTGGAGGTCATCTGTGTGGACGACGGCTCCACCGACACATCCCCGGCCATTTTGGAGGAGTATGCGCAAAAGGACCCCCGCTTCCAGGTGATACGGCAGGCCAACGCCGGTCCCGGCGCGGCCCGGAACCGGGGCATGGAGCGCTCCTCGGGCCGGTATCTCATCTTTCTGGACTCGGACGACTGGTTCGAGCCGGACTTTCTGGAGCGCATGACGGCCCGGGCGGAAGAGACCGGCGCGGACGTGACCATCTGCCGCGCGGACGAGTTTGACACCCACAGCGGACAGGCTTACGACGGGAGCTGGATGCTGAAGACCCAGCTGCTCCCCGGAGCGGTGTTCTCCCCCCGGGAGGCCGCCGGGGCGGTGTTCCAGTTCACCTATGGCTGGCCGTGGGACAAGCTGTACCGGCGGGACTATATTTTAAAGGAGAAGTTCCGGTATCCGGACCTGGCGGTGTCTCAGGACCTGGTGTTCGTCTACCCCAGCGTGTTCTGCGCCGGGCGCATCGCCGTTTTGGACCGGGTGCTCATCCACCACCGGGTCAACCGGCTCGCGTCGGTGTCCAACTCCCGTTCAAAAACGCCGGAGGCCTCGCATCAGGCGCTGAAGCTGGTGGAGGCGTGTCTGGAGGAGCGCGGGCTGATGGAGATTTACCGGCAGAGCTTCCTCAACTGGGCCATGGAGTTTCTGGTGTGGCATGTGTGCAGCATCGGAGACCGGGCGGTCCAGCGGCGGTATTTCCGGGTCCTGCGCCAGAGCTGGCTTCCGGAGCAGCACTTTGACCGGTACCCCCGAAGTTATTTTTCCAACCGGACGGTTTTCGCCAAGTACCGCTTGGCCAAGTATGCGCCGTATCCGGTTTTTTCCGCCATTCTGCGGTTTTACAAAGCCATCAAAGGCCGCCGCGCGGCATGAGGCGGCCCCATGAGAAAGGAGTCCTCGTGAGTTTTAAAGATCTACTCAAACGCATTCTTCCGCCCCCGGTCCACGCGTTCAACCGAGAGGTGGCCCGGATTTTGGACACGGTGGACCAGGGCCGCCGGGAGACCGACGCCCTGCGGGAGCTGATCGCCGCCCAGGGGAACAGCCTGGACCAGCTCCGCCGCCAGCTGGACGCGGAGCGGGCGCGCCGTCTCCAGTGGGAGTCCCAGGCCCGGGACGAGTGGCGGGCGCAGCAGCAGGCCGCCCTGGACAAGGCCCTGGAGGGCCAGGCCAAGACCCTGGCCGCCCTGTCCCAGTCCCTGGAGCAGTCCGCCGCCGGACTGCAAAAGCAGACGGACGCGCTGGCGGAGGCCTTCGCCGCCGGACAGGAGCAGATGGCGGAGGGGCAGTCCTCTGTACGGGGGCAGTTGGAGCAACTGAAAAAAGACCAAGCCGCTCAATTTAAGCAGATTGAGCGCGTGATTCCCAACAAGCCGATTTATTGGTGCAATGAGTTTGAGCGGAGAATCGTGCGGGAAAATTGGGGTGACGTTACAGAACGGCCTGATTTTCCCGAAAAATTTGTGCGTCTGACCTCCGGTATGGATGCGGACAGCGTGGAAGCTATCATTCGGATTCTCATGCGGCAGAAGCAATTTCTGACCAAGGATCAGGAGCAGTTCGACTTTTTCACCCGAAAGGAACAGGAGGAACTGCGCCTTTTGCGGGAGAACTTCAATTCCGAGATTATGAAGGTCTCTGACCATCTGTTTGCCTATAAGAATTATCTTCTGCCCATCAATCATTTTGAATCCAGCGTGTTTTATTACCGCCACGGCTTGTCTCAGCTCAAAACGCTGGACACCGTAAGGGGGAAAGCCATTGTAGATGTAGGCGGTTTTATTGGCGATTCGGTGCTGGTGTTGTCTGAGTTGTCCCCGTCTGCTATCTACACCTTTGAATCGGTGCCGGAAAACTTTGAATTGTTGAAGCAGACGGTGGCGTTAAACCATGTTCCCGATGTGGTTCCAGAAAATGTGGCGCTGGGTGCGGAGAAGGGCACCTTGACTATGCACGTGAGCGGGAGCGGTTCCACCTCCATTGACCGGCCCGGAATAAATTATCGGGAGGATATTACCGTCCCAGTGCGCACGCTGGACGATTATGTGGCAGAGCACCCCATGGAGATCGGCTTAATTAAAGTGGATATTGAGGGCGGTGAGCCCAATTTCTTGGCCGGAGCCAAGGAGGCTATCTGCACGCAGAAGCCGATTCTTTTACTGAGTATTTACCATAACGCACACGACTTCTTTGAACTGAAACCTCTTTTGGAAAGTTGGAATTTGGGGTATCGTTTCAGTATCCATAAACCAACCTACGGAAGTGCCAGTGGAGAGGTCCTTCTACTAGCGGAAATTATTTAATTAAAACAGGGAGAGGTGAAGGTAGTAATGAGCACTACCCCTAAAGTATCAGTTATTATCCCGGTATATAATGTTGAAAAATATTTACGCCAATGCTTGGATAGTGTGGTAAACCAAACTCTTCGGGATATTGAAATCATTTGTGTTGATGATGGTTCAACAGATTCATCTTTGAGTTTATTACAAAAATATGCATCAGGTGATAATCGCATAAAAATTTTACAACAAGAGAATTCAGGAGCAGGCATAGCTAGAAATAAGGGACTTGCTATGGCAAGTGGAAAATATATACTTTTCCTTGATTCTGATGATTTTTTTGAGCTTGATTTGTGTGAGAATTTATTTTATCAAGCGGAAAAGACAGAAGCCGACATCATCCTTTATGATGCAGACTGCTATGAACAAGAAAAAAATAAGTTTGTTGCGGTAGATTGGTTGCTTAATCGTCGTTATTTTCCTAAAAAAGAAGTCTTTAATCGCAATGATGTTCCGGATGAATTGTTCCTTATTACGGCCGGAGGGCCGTGGAATAAGCTTTGGAAAAGACAGTTTCTTAGTGAACATGAACTTCTTTTCCCTAATATGAAAAGTCTAGAAGATGTTCCGTTTGTTTATACTGCTATGGCATTAGCAGAAAGGATTTCGATTGTTCCCAAGGTTTTGGCCCACTATAGAAGATTTGCTCCTAAACAGGGCCTTGTATCTAAAATAGAAAAATTTCCTAAAAGAATTTTTGAGTCGTATGCCCTGCTGAAATCTAGATTGGTCAAGGTTAAGGTATTCGATATTGTAGAGCAATCATTTATCAATCGTGCAGCCAGTGATTTTGTAGATCAATATCTATATATTATTAAGAATCCTGATATAGCTCAATACTTTAAATGGTATTTATCTCGAATTGCTTCATATCAGTTTAACCTACGCGATAAATCAAAAGACTATTTTTTAAATAAAAACGTATATAATGAATTGCAGAAATTATTTGTATCTGATAAAAATTATGAAGATGTAAGTGGAACACCGGTAGTTTCCATCATTGTTCCCGTTTTTAATTCGGAGCAATTTTTGCATCAGTGTCTTAATAGTATATTAAACCAAACATTTTCAGATTTTGAGTTGATTCTTGTGGATGATGGATCAACGGATGAATCAGTAGAGATTTTACTGCAATATCAGGAAATTGATAAACGGATTCATGTTTTGCAACAAAATCATCAATACGCGGGTGTAGCACGCAATTTTGGCATGTCTATTGCCAAGGGAGGATATTATCTCTTTTTAGATTCAGATGATTTCTTTGAGACAACATTTGTAGCAGAGATGTATGGATCGGCACAGAAGTTTGAATCGGATGTTGTCCTTTGCGATGGATATTATTATAATAATGAGACATTGGAACTGACACCTGCAAAATATCTTTTACAAAAATATAATATCCCCAATAGGATGCCATTTTCGTGTAAAGATGTTCCGGATAAAATATTGCATATTTCTATTGATTGCCCATGGAACAAACTCTTTAAAGCAGCCTTTGTTAAAACGAAAAATCTTGAATTTCAAGCATTGCGATCTGGTAATGATCAATATTTTGTAGATTCTGCGCTTCTATTGGCAGATAGAATATCCGTGGTTGATAAGAAATTGGTGAATTATCGCACCAATGTGAAAACTAGTTTACAAGCAACAAGGGCCAAAGAACCGTTAAATTTCTACCAAGCTCTTTGCGCAATAAAGCAACGAATTGAACCAGAGAAACGATATTCTTTAGTTAAAAAAGGCCTCTATTCTCTATTTATTACCGCATGTCGCTATCACCTTAATGATGCGAAAAGTGAAGAGGAGTTTACTCTTTTATATTCTTTTTATCAAAAGACAGCTTTTAAAGAGTGGGATCTTTCCCCGTATACAGATATATTTCTTTCTGCGGCTGATCAAAAATGGGTAACTGATGTTTGTAATCTTTCTGAAGATGAGTATTTTGAACATTACCATGATAAGATAATACACATACCACAACTGGAAAAAAATCTTCCTCCGATTATTGTGTCGTTAACATCTTACCCCAAAAGAATTTCAACGGTATGCCAAACGATTCAAACTATTCTGAAGCAAACATTTCAGGCAGATAAGATTATACTGTGGCTTGCTAGCGAGCAATTCCCAGATGGGACAAAATGTTTACCTGAGGATTTGTTAAAACTACAGTCGGAGCAGTTTGAAATTCGTTGGACAGAGGATATTAAATCTTATAAAAAGTTGATTCCCGCTCTATCAGCATTTCCTGATGCTATTATCATTACGGTAGATGACGATTTATTATTTGAATCAACACTTATCGAAAAACTAGTAAATGGGTATTTAAAAGCACCGAAATATATTCAATGTCACAGGATTACAGCCATAGAGTATAACGGGTTTGATGATATTAAAATAGTTCCTAATGCAAGTAAAATATATCATAAACCTACGTATCTCCATAAATTATCTGGGGGAGCCGGATGCTTGTATCCGCCGCATTGTTTGCATCCTGATGTTATGCGAAAAGACCTATTTATGAAACTGGCGCCTACAAGTGATGATATTTGGTTTTGGCTTATGGGGGTACTGAATGGCGTTCGAGTAAATGTCGTAGAAAACAATATCTCCAAATTGACGTATATTCCTGGAACTCAGGATGAGGCTTTGTGGAGAGTTAATGACCATGGGGAGAAGCTTTTTTTCAGACATTTTAAAAATATCCTCACATATTATCCTATTTTGAAAGATGTTCTTTCTTATGAGCAGATGGTGATGGATTCTTTGCTAATAAATAATAATGAATTATATGATTCTGGGGAAATTCGAGATTTAGAAGCTAAGATTACGGCTTTAAAACGTCAAAATCAGTGGCTACAAAAAGAAATTAGCTTAATCCATCAGTCGTGGACTTATCGTTCTGGGCGGTTTATTACTTGGATTCCAAGAATGTTGCGTGGTTTTGTCCAATGCTATAGAGAACATGGGTTCTACTATACGTTCAATCGGGTTTTGATTCATTTGCGATTGAAGAGTGAAGAAGTAGCGGTTTCTAGACCGACTTCTCCTGCTAATGCAAAAGAAAATAAAAACAATAATTTAGTTCATATTGAGAAACAAAAGACTCCACCTGTAAAACGGGATTATGAATATTATTTCAATCTTCCTCCGGAAAAATATCCAGAAGAACTGAAAATTTGGTTTGAGCGTATAACAAAAACACCACTCAATCTTAACAATCCTCAGACGTATAATGAAAAAATTCAATGGATGAAGTTATATGATAGCACGCCGATAAAGACGAAATTAGCGGATAAATATTTGGTTCGGGATTGGGTAGCAGAAAAAATAGGGAAAGAATATTTAATTCCGCTTTTAGGTGTTTGGGATTCTTTCGATGAAATCGATTTTGATAAACTGCCAAATCAGTTTGTCTTAAAGGCAAACCACGGTAGCGGATGGAATATCATTGTAAAAGACAAGGCAACATTTAACAAAGAGAGTGCAAAGAAAAAATTTGATGCGTGGATGCAGAAGAATTTTGCATTTTGTTTTGGATTTGAACTTCATTATATGGGGATCCAACCTAAAATAATTGCGGAAAAATATATGGAGGAAATAGATCAAGTATACGATTATAAGTTCATGTGTTTTGACGGAGAAGTTAAATTTATTTGGGTGGATACCGACCGCTTTACAGATCACCGACGCACTCTATTTACTCCTAAATGGGAACGCATGAATGAGACCATCAAATGTTTACCTGCGGATTATGACATTCCCAAACCTAAAAACTTTGAGCAGATGTTAAAGTGTGCAACGATTCTTTCACAAAACTTTGCGCATGTTCGAGTTGATTTTTATGATGTGAATGGTCATATTTATTTCGGCGAGATGACCTTTACTTCTGGTTCCGGAACGGAGCATGCAAATCCCAGAGAGTTTGAGCTTACTATGGGTAATTGGATTAAGCTCCCCCCGAAAAGCCCCATTCCCGAAAGAAAGGTGTTCTAAGGTGAAAATCGCCATTGCCGGCACTGGCTATGTGGGCCTGGCCAACGCCATTTTGCTGGCCCAGCACAACGAGGTGACCGCGGTGGACCTGGTGCAGGCCAAGGTGGACCAGATCAACGCCAAGAAGTCCCCCCTGGCCGACCCGGAGATCGAGGACTATCTGGCCCACAAGCCCCTCCATCTCACCGCCACCACCGACGGGGACGCGGCCTACCGGGACGCGGACTTTGTGGTGGTCTCCACCCCCACCAACTACGACCCGGTGAAAAACTACTTTGACACCTCCTCGGTGGAATCGGCGGTCCGCCAGGTCATGGCCGTCAACCCCAACGCCGTCATCGTCATCAAGTCCACTGTCCCCGTGGGCTACACCCTGTCTCTGCGGGACAAGCTGTCCTGCAAGCGGCTGCTGTTCTCCCCGGAATTTCTCCGGGAGGGCCGCGCCCTGTACGACAACCTGTATCCCTCCCGCATCATCGTGGGGGCCCCGGAGGGGGACGGGGACATGGCCCGGGCGGCGGAGACCTTCGCCCATCTGCTGGCCCAGGGGGCGGAGAAAAAGGACGTGCCCGTCCTGCTCCTCCACCCCACCGAGGCCGAGGCGGTGAAGCTCTTTGCCAACACCTACCTGGCCCTCCGGGTGGCCTTCTTCAACGAGCTGGACACCTACGCCGAGCTCCGGGGCCTGAACACCCGCCAGATCATCGAGGGGGTGTGCTACGACCCCCGCATCGGCAACTACTACAACAACCCCTCCTTCGGCTACGGCGGCTACTGCCTGCCCAAGGACACCAAGCAGCTCCGGGCCAACTTCGACCAGGTGCCCAGCAACCTCATCGGCGCCATCGTGGACGCCAACAGCACCCGCAAGGACTTCATTGCCGAGCGCATCCTGGAGAAGGCCGGCTACTACGGCCCCCGCGGCCAGGGCCGGGACGGCACCTCCGGCAACGCCTGCGTGGTGGGGCTCTACCGCCTGACCATGAAGGCCAACTCCGACAACTTCCGCCAGTCCAGCATCCAGGGCGTCATGAAGCGCCTGAAGGCCAAGGGGGTGGAGGTGGTCGTCTACGAGCCCACCCTCCAGGAGGACCGCTTCTTCGGCAGCCGGGTCATCCGGGACTTCGACGAGTTCCAGCGCCTCAGCCAGGTCATCGTGGCCAACCGGTACAGCTCCCAGCTGGAGCCCGTCATGGACAAAGTCTACACCCGCGACCTCTACTTCCGCGATTAGGAGCCCGTTTCTATGTTCAATAAACTTCTGCGCCACCAGTTCCTCTTTGAGGAACTGGTCAAGCGCGATTTCAAGAAAAAATACAAGCGCACCGTGCTGGGCATGGCCTGGAGCGTGCTCTCCCCCCTGCTGATGCTGCTGGTCATGCGCCTGGTGTTCACCCAGTTCTTCGGCCGGGGCATGGAGCACTACACCACCTACCTGTTCTGCGGCAACCTGGTGTTCTCCTATTTCAGCGAGTCCACCGGCCAGGGTATGACCTCCCTCATGGGCAACGCGGGCATCTTCACCAAGGTCAACGTGCCCAAGTACCTGTTTTTGTTCTCCAAAAACGTGCAGACCCTCATCAACTTCGGCCTGACCCTGTGCGTGTTCTTCGTGTTCTGCGTGCTGGACGGCATCACGTTCACCTGGAAGTTTATCTGCCTGCTCTACCCCATCTGCTGCCTGGTGCTGTTCAACGTGGGGGTGGGGCTCATCCTCTCCGCCATGTTTGTCTTTTTCCGGGACATCCAGTACCTGTGGAGCGTCTTTACCCAGCTGCTCATGTACATGTCCGCCATTTTCTACACCATTGACAGTTACAGCTACACGGTCCAGTGCCTCTTCCTTCTGAATCCGCTGTACCTGTTCATCCGCTACTTCCGAAAGATCGTCATCGAGGCCACCATCCCCACCATCTGGTTCCACCTGCTCATGCTGGCCGACGTGATTATCGTTTTCGGCATCGGCTGTTGGATGTACAAGAAGTACAACACCCGGTTCCTGTACTACGTCTGAGGGAGGGCTGACCATGAGCATTTTGGAAGTGGACCATGTGTCCATCCGCTATATGACCGGCGATTTCAAAGAGATCGGCCTGAAAGAATTCTTCATGCGGAAGCTCACCCACAACTATCAGGTGGTGGAGTTCTGGGCCGACCGGGACGTGACCTTCTCCCTGGAGAAGGGGGACATGCTGGGCATCATCGGCACCAACGGCGCGGGCAAGTCCACCCTCTTGAAAGTGATCTCCGGTATCATGGAACCCACCCAGGGCCGCGTCCACCGGGAGGGCTCCATCGCCGCCCTGCTGGAGCTTGGCAGCGGATTTGACGGGGATCTGACCGTCCGGGAGAATACCTATCTCCGGGGGGCCATGCTGGGCTATACCCGGAAGTTTATGGACGAGACCTACGACCAGATCATTGACTTTGCCGAGCTCCGGGAGTTCCAGGACCGGCCCTTCAAACAGCTCTCCTCCGGCATGAAGTCTCGCCTGGCCTTCTCCATCGCCAGCCTGGTCAACCCGGACATCCTGATTTTGGACGAGGTGCTCTCCGTAGGAGACGGCGCGTTCCGAAAAAAGAGCGAGAACAAAATGAAGGAGATCATCCACGGCGGCGCTACCACCATCCTGGTCTCCCACTCCATCGAACAGGTGCGGGAGATGTGCAGTAAGATTCTTTGGCTCCATAAGGGCCGGCAGGTGGCCTTTACGGACCAGGTGGAGGAGGTCTGCCGCCAGTATCAGCAGTTTTTGAACGGGGAGATCCCTCTTCCCGTAGAAAAATCCTAGTGCAGAATCATCCCAGCCCCACGGATTTTGTAGGGCTGGGATAAATTGCACAGACAGATTAAAAAAATACCTTTTGTTGTGAGGAGAGACGTAGAAAATGATACGCTCAAAAAAACAATATCTAGCAATTGTTGTATTGATTATTCTCCAGGTCCTTGTGATGATTTATTGGGGAATGCAAAAAAAAGGTTATCACTTTGATGAAATTTTGAGTTATGGATTAGCCAATAGTTATTATGAGCCCTTTATCACAAGATTTGATGGTTATGGTAGCGAATGGATATCGTCTGATAGAATAATAGATTTTTTTGAGGTAACAGAAGATGACCGATTTGCGTATGATTCAGTGATTTACAATCAAACACAGGATGTACATCCGCCGATTTGGTATATGCTTCTTCATACAGTGTGCTCCTTTTCAGTAGGAGTTTTTTCAAAATGGCAGGGCATCTTTTTGAATCTAATTTGTTTTGTTGGGATTGATGTAATACTATATCTGCTGACCAAAAGATTGCTGAATCAAAAATGTGCATTGCTGGCTGTATTTATATGGGGCTTCAGTATGGGAGCGATTAACACGGTGACATTTGTCCGGATGTATGCACTGCTTTCTGTTTGGGTTCTTCTATTCCTATATGCGCATAGCGTATTATTCAGTGAGTCCCAGTTGTCGAAAAGCAAACTTTCATATCGAAATTTGGCTTTCCTTATGGTGACCACAATTTTGGGAACGTTGACGCAATATTATTTTTTAATTTTTGCGTTTTTTGTTTGTGGTCTGTGGTGTCTATATCTGCTTTTGCGTAGAAAGTGGAAAATCTTGATTCAGTACGCCTGTGGAGAACTATTGGCGGTATTGATGAGCGTAGTCATTTATCCTGCATTACTCCGGCATATGTTTGGTGGGTACAGGGGGGAAGAGGCATTTTCTGCTCTGGCGAATAATGACTCTTATATTGAATATTTGAAAACATATTTATCTCTCTTTAGCCATTCTGTATGCTGGGGATGCCTAAAGATTTTTGGAATACTTGCAATAGTATGGGTATTGGCATGGGTGTTCCAGCATTTCTATATGAAACTTTCCTTGAAATATGACTGTACAACAAGAAAATTGAGGATTTCTGGAGAACGTTGTAGTCATGTAAATTTACAGTGGACACTGCCTAGTTGTGCGCCGTTTCTTCTGATTCTTGCGCTGAGCAGTGGTGCATTCTTCCTTATGGTAGCTCGGATTGCACCGTACCGAGCAGATCGGTATATCATGTTGCTGTTTCCTATTGCAGCAATCTATAGCTCCGCCCTGGCTATAGCGATTTCCAGTAAAATTACTCGTAAATATAGCGTTAGTCTGGCACTTGTTGTCTGTCTTGTCTTGACCGGTTTTTCCTGGAAAATTGGCCCGTATAATTATTTATTTACAGGTACACCAGTAAGAACACAAATTACGGAGCAGTATCATTCCTTACCTGTAATTGTACTGAACAGTGCGAATTGGAGAGGACCAGCATTTGCTGATGAATTAAAGGAGCATCCGGCAACATTCTTTTGCTTAGAAAGTGATTTATCTCCATTACAAACCCACTTGCAAGAACAAAATCTTTCAGGCGGATTTTTGCTTTATACCGAATCTGGTGAAGATACGCAAAATCTTGAAAATATTCAGAAATTATTTGCATCGCCTTTGACTTTTGAAAAACTTACGGGATACAGGGGCAATATCTACTTGGTGGAGGGAGCTTGACATGGCGGTAATTTCAATTATTGTCCCATGCTACAACGAGGAAGCATCCCTGCCATTTTTCCTGCCAGAGATCAAAAAGGTAGCGGATCATATGTCCGCAGCTTATAGTGTAAATTTGGATATTTTGTTTATTAATGATGGCTCCAAAGATAACACCCTGGCGGTACTTCGGGATGCTGCCGCGCATGACAGCAGAGTTCGTTATCTCTCTTTTTCCCGCAACTTTGGAAAAGAAGCTGCCATGTATGCGGGTTTTCAAAACTGTGTGGGCGACTACGCGGCGGTGATGGACGCAGATATGCAGGACCCTCCGTCGCTGCTCCCGCAGATGTATGAAATCTTGCAGACTGGAGAATATGACAGTGTAGCGACCCGTCGGGTGACCAGGAAGGGAGAACCCCCAATCCGCAGTTTCTTTGCCCGTAGTTTTTATAAACTCATCAATAAGATTTCAGACGCAGATATTGTGGATGGTGCTCGGGACTTTCGTCTTATGACCCGGCAGATGGTAGATGCCATTCTTTCCCTCTGTGAATATAACCGCTTTTCTAAGGGAATTTTTGGCTGGGTTGGCTTCCGGACCAAGTGGCTCCCGTATGAAAATATTGAGCGGGTTGCCGGGGAATCAAAGTGGTCTTTCTGGAAATTGTTTTTATATTCGCTGGAAGGAATTACCGCCTTTTCTACCGCGCCGCTTGCGATAGCCTCTATCATGGGAGTTATTTTATGTTTTATCGCGTTTTTATTTATTTGTGTGATTTTAGTCAAGACGCTGGCCTTTGGTGACCCTGTTGGCGGCTGGCCAAGCACAATGTGCGTGATTCTTTTTCTTGGGGGAATTCAGCTTTTCTGCATTGGAATTTTGGGACAGTATTTAGCGAAAACATATTTAGAGACAAAGCACCGTCCCATCTATATTATTCAGGAAACGAACGAAATTCTCACGAGGAAAGAGTAAAGAGGTAAGGATAAGTTTATGCCATCATAAAAAGGCTGGCAGGCACTTTCGTGCCTGCCAGCCTTTGTTTCCGGAAAGAGGAATTTCCGCCGAATATTACTTCGCGATATTCTCACAGAAGTTCATGAGGATCTGTGCGACCTCCGCGCGGGTAGCGGTGCCGGCGGGGTCCAGCACACCGTTGCCCTTGCCGGAGAGCAGACCGGCGTTGACCGCCCAGTCCATCGCCTCCAGGGCCCAGTCGGAGATAGCGCCGTAATCGCTGAACTCCCGGATGGACATGCCGCCCTGGGTGGTGTTATAGCCTCTTATCTGGGCGTAGCCGTACAGGATCAGCGCCAGCTGCTCTCGAGTCACCGGATCGCCGGGCGCAAACTGAGCAGCGCTGTAACCGTTCACAATCCCATTGGCGGAGGCCCAGGTCACCGCGTCAGCGAACCAATCGTTGGAAGCCACGTCCGCAAAGCTCTCGGAGCCGCTCACCTCTGGTTTGCCCGCCATCGCGTACAAGGTCTGCACCACCATGGCACGGGTCAAAGTGTTATTAGGCGCAAAGGAACTGCCGCTGACGCCAGTCATCAGGCCGTTGTCATAGACATACTCCACCGCCTCGGCATACCAGGCGCTGGAGGACACGTCGTTGAACATGTTCTCATCCTGGCTGGGCTGGTCGGGCTGATCCGGCTGCTGGGGCCGGCTGCTGGAACTGCCGCCGCCTCCGCCGCCGCTGGAGCGGCTGTCAAAGGCGTCCTCATCCGCCACCACGTAGATGGCCTCAGGGGAGGTAAACTGGGCGTTCTTCTCGCCGTCGCCGAAGAGGAAGAAGCCACGCTCCTCAATCTGGCCGCGCTCCGGGAAGGGATTTTCATGGGTGGCCAGATATTCGTCGTTCAGCTTGTACAGGTCGGTTTTGGAGTCGGCCACCACCGTGGACACGCCGTCATAGGCGCTATCCGTAATGGCCAGATTGACCGCCACATAGACCGAATCCGGGTCCTCTTCCGTGGTGCGCACGGAGTAGAACTGGTCCTCATCCTCACCGCTGGACAGCGTCAGAGGGATGGCCTCGCCGTTTTTCTGGATGTAGAAGGTCAAGTCGTCCAGACCGTTTCTCACGAAGTTGTTCCAGCCGGAGTTGCTCACGCCGTCAGGACGCTCCACCTTGAATTCCAGGCGCATGGGCATCACAAAGGTGTTTTCCAGGAAATCGGGGTCATCCAGAGGCAGGTACACGCCGCCTTCCCCGTGGCCGGCGTCGTAAGCGGCCTGGGTGTAGGAGCTGTTGCCCCGCTCTTTCCACATGTGGATGTCGAACTTGGTAGCGCCCAGGAGGAAATCGTCACCCAGATCAGCCGCCACATCGGCAGAGGCGTCCTGATAGGTGCCAACAGTGATGTCCAGCAGGTCCAGTTCCGCCCGTTCGGAGTTCAGGCCGGGGATGTCCGCCCACATGAGCTGAGCGCCCGCCGCGTCGGAATAGCGGGCCATCTCCAGCATTCCGTCCGCCATCATCTTGGTCATCTCCACAATGGAGTCCACCTTGATGCGCTCGTTGGCGGAGTGCCACCAGCGCTCGTTGCCGGGAATCACCGCGCCGAAGGCGGTCATCTTATTGGTGTAGTTGCTGGCCAGGGTGCCGCCGGTGGTGCCGACGGGGTAGGACAGACTCAGCAGATCATACACATCGGCAAAGGCCTCTGGGTCACTCTGCATCGTGGCCAGATAGCTGGCCAGCTGCAGGTCAATGAGGGGATTATCGTGATCGGCGTACAGAGTAGGATCAGAAAATTCGTTGAACCCGCCTTGGAGTTCAAAACCCCAGTCCTCCCAAGACTCAGTTACTGCATCAACGGCAGTATTGTAGTCCTGCGCATTGGTGTGCATGCTCCGCACATAGAGAGGGATCTCCAGTGCCCCGGTTTCCGGATCATAGAAGGAGACTAGGTCGTAGGTACCCTGGATCCCGCCCATCAGAGCGAAGGTCAGGTTGGCTACGCCGCTGTCCGGGTTGCGGAGCAGGTTCTCCGGGATGCCCATGTACCGGCCGATGTAGGCCTCGCCCTCGGTATAGTCCTGGAAGAACAGGGCGGTAATGCCGTCGGCAGCCTGCTTGAGCTTCATATCCTCGGCAGTGATGCCCTGATCGCCCAGGGCCTCGGAGATGAGGTACATCCCCCACACCACGGCGTTCTTGCCGTACTGGGGCGTGGGCATCTCCATGGCCACGTCGGTGTTGATGGTGAGCACCACCGCGTCCTTCTCCGTGTCGTAAACAGCGGAGACCTTAGCCGTCTCACCCTCAGCGGTGGGGAGCCAGCCCCGCTCAGTGGCGGCGGCCTCCACGCTGGCGATGAATTCCTCGTTCGCCTCCGCGTACGGGGAAGCCTGGAGTTCAAACACCGCCTTAGAAGCGATCTGGGAAGTGCTGCCGTGGACGATATCCTTCAAGGTGGGATCGCCCTCACGCTCCGTTACGTTGGCGCCGGCGGAAATCAGGTGGAAGGGCTTGGCGGTGTCATCCCACAGGTTCATATACACCGTAGGAGTAGACGCCTTAGAGTTACCTACCACTACTGGGAACCGGGAGTCGGAGGTATACGCCGCAATGGGAATCTCCTCCCGGTTCAGGGATTTGTAGGACCAGTTGTCATAGAAGCTGGGGTTGGAGGTGTAGTAGGGAATATCCATATAATCCAGGGTATCCTCTACGGTAGGTACGCCGGGGTTGCTGTCCTCGTAGGCACCCATGACGATGCGGATGCGCCGGTCAAAGGACACCCCAGAGTCCATCAGGGCCTTGGCGGCAAATAGGGTAGCCAGGGTGGGGCCACTGTCGTCCTGCACGCCCGCACCGTACAGCCAACCGTCTTTCACATAAGGGGTGTGATAGGCGGTCTTATCATATTCCCCGTTGCTATTTACCCAACGATCTATTTGTCCAGTCTTTTCATTGATGGAGGCTGTGGGCGAATCCAAATGGCTCAGGGCCATAACCATCTCGGGCGCGTCGGGGTCGCCGATCTCAACATAGACGTACTTGTCGTCCTGGCGGTGGACCACGACCTCAAAGCCCAGGTCCTTGGCCAGCTGCTCTACCCAGGCCAGCTTAGCGGTCTTGCGGTCGCCCTCATTTCGATTGTCTTCGGTATTCGGCACTGCGAAGGGATATTCGGTGGGGATCGATCCCGCCGCAGCTTTACCATGTGAGATGGAGTCATAGCTGGACCCGGTGGCCAGTCCGCCCACCAAGGTCAGGGGGTCATAGGTTCCATCGCCCACGACCATGTCGCCGATGTAGCCGCTCAAATCATCCACAGCGTCGTGAATGGCTTCCCGCTCCTCGGGGGTAATTGTGACTTGGTACTCCGTCTGGGGACCGTTTTCGCCGGGTTCAATGGCCATGGCCGGAACGGCCAGGGAAAGCACCATGGATAGGGTCAACGCTCCACTGAGTAACTTCTTCACTTCAATGCCTCCTTTGATCATCGATTTGTCTGGTTTTCCCTGCACAACACTACACCGTGGGCAATCGCATCACCTGCACTCCCTTCCTCTGGCTCCAGCCAGGCTCACAAAACAATTAGGCCGCCCTGGGCAGTTTCTGACAAACAAACCACCTGTTGATTGCTAATTCCTGAAATTATGCTGAAACACTATACCCATTATAACACTGCGCCGGTTTTGTTTATATTGCTGGAATACATCAAAATTAATGTAGATATATATCTATATTGCACAACAATATCCTGTTTTTTTCTTAAAATATCCAAGTATCTGGAAGAATTGGATGGAACCATCCAGCTGGCTTTTTCACATAAGGCATGATGGTCTATCCGCGCCGCAGCCGTGAACCGCGCCGCATTTCTGGGCCATATTTTTTCATATTTAAAGATTCTATCAGTATCCTTCACTCCTTGCATTTCTTTTCAGAACAGAACACACAGAGAATGGGATGACGGATAGGATAATTTGTTCCGTAGGATGTCTATCGTTTCATTGAAAGCAGGTGATGTAGGAATGGGTCCATGATTCTTGTTTTCTGACCGTCAGCGGCCTGTCCAGCCGCTCTGTCATAACCAAGCGGTTGGACCACTCAACAGCAATCCGGCAAACGTATTTTCATGTGACGAGCGTCTCCGCGTTTCGTTCAAAATTTTTTTCGTCATGAAATCCAGTTTTTTGAAAGAAACGTAAATTGTTCCTGTGCCATATAGCGTCAAAATTTTGATATGTCATGGAGAGATGAAATATGAAGCTATTTGCGCGAAAACAAAAGAGCAGGAGCCTTCGCCTGGCTGCGGTCATACTCCTGCTGGCCGCTTTTTTGTCCAACAGCACAATGCTCGCTTACGCGGCGGAGGGCACGGCCGGCGACCCGGCCGGATACTCCTTTGCCATAAACGGCGCGGAGTTTACCCTTACGCCTGACACAGCTCCCTACCTCGCAGCCTCAGACGGCCGCGGGTCCGTGGAGATCGCCACCGAGGACGCCGCGGTCATCTGGACCGACCTGGGCGGCGCGGGAAGCGGCGCGCTGACGGAGGGGATGCTGGAGGAATTGGAGGGTGTTGACTACTCCCTCTCCGGCAACACGCTGACCGTCGCGGGCTACCCCATTACCGTCCGGGACGACAGCGCCAGCGGAACGCCGGTGGCGGACGGTTCTACGACGACCTATGATTTCCGGGACGGAAGCGTTGTCTCCACGCTCTATCAAGCGTATCCCATTAAAAACGGAAAGAGCGTCTCTTCCTCCGATAAACTGCTGACTTTGACCGGTAACACCAGCATCTCCTATAACGGCGGCCAGCACGGCATTCAAATATCACGAACCGATACGGTCAGTGTTAAAGTTGCAGGCAATGCAGCGATTACCTTATCGCTGTGCGCTTACGCTGCCGGAGACGGAGCGTTTACCGTAAGCGGCACTTCGGACGGCACGATTTCCCCTTCAACAGTTACCGCCAAAGTCACCGAAGACGGGAATACAGCAACGGTCGCCTATGAGGGCGCTGCAACCACACTCACCTTCACTTACAGCGGCGGTTCCGGTTATATCCATTGGATATCTGTTGCAAATGAGGCGGAAGAAACAGATATAACTGAACAAAAGGAAATGCCCTCCGTCGGCAACGGCAGCGATGTAACCGTCACGCCCACCGGCCAGCGGCTGGCCATCTCCCAGAGCGGCGGCAGCCTCAGTACGTCGGGTTCTTCAACGCCTGAAGGGGTAGGATACTACGGCTTTGACCCCACTTCAGGTTTGAACGCTCTGGAAGCTGACGTCACATTGACCGACTGCGGCGGCAGCAGCGCCTATGGTATTTTCCTCGGTGCTTATGACCTTTCCGCGCAGCGTATTGCGGTTGCTGGGATCCGCAACTCCACCAATCTGCGCTGCGTCTATTCGAATCCAAATAATGACTACTACCTTGGCGCCGGCGGTTTTAATGAGACAATCCGCGCGGGAGAAACCGTACACATCCAAGCAGTGAAAACAGCGGACCGGCTGTCCGTCACCATGACCACGGACGGCGGCGGCGAATATACCGCGGATCTTCCGTACACCAACAGCGAAAACTGCCAGCTCGGCTTTGTGGTGGCCAACGCCGCCGCCACCGTAACCAACATGGTCTACAAGACCGAGGGCGGCGCCGTGCTGTACGACCAGAACGACTGCTATACCCCCGTCGGCCAGGCTCCGGTGGTGACCGCTGTGGAAGCGGCGGCTACGGGAACCCGGGAGGCTATCATGATCAGCTGGCGCATCAGCGCCGCGGCCAGCGGCGACGGCTATTATCTGGTGGAAGCGCGGCACGACGATGGTCCTTGGACAGAAATTGCCCGAACCACAGAAACGTCCTACACCTATCCGATCTCCGAGGGCGGCATTTACCGGTTCCGTGTCTCCGGAGGCCTTGGCGAAAGCGACCAGGGGACCAGTCCGGTCATTTCTGAGCCCATAGACATTCTGCGCGCCTTGGAGACTCCCGTGCTGACGGCGGAGGCAGGCGCGGACCGCGTCACACTCTCGTGGGATGCGGTTGCCGGAGCCGCCAGCTATGACGTCTACCGCACCTCCCATGATGCGGCGGTACAGCTGCTTTACACCGCATCGGAGGAAGAGACGTCCTATACCGATACCGCAGTTACAGCGGAAGTCCCGTACTACTATTACATAACCGCCCGCTCGGCGGGCAACTGGAGCAATCCCTCCCCCACTGTCTGGGCAATGCCTTCCGCCGGCCATACCGGAGCCTATCTCCCGGCGGAGGAGAGCGCGCACTTCACTTTGACCCAGGGTGCAGCGGAGACCGTGTTCTCCGACGCGCTGACGCTGGCCGGCACGGTGGACCGCGCCGGTGTCGTCCGCGCATATCTGGACGGGACGCAGCTTGGAGACGACCAGACCGTCAGCGCGGGCGGCTCCTTCTCCTATGATTTGACGCTGGCGCAGGGCGGCAACACTGTCACACTCATTCTCACCGACACGGACGGCGGCTGGTCCCGAGCGGTTTACAACTACTACTATCTGCCAATGAACAGCCAGTCCGTCGGCGGGATTGTAGACGCGGCCTATACTGGCGTGGACGGCGCGCAGGATACAAACGGCATCCCGAACTACCGCACCGTGCAGGCGGCGGTAAACGCGGTCCCGATGAATAACCCTTCGGAAACTGTGATTTTCGTCCGCGCGGGCGACTATGAGGAACGCCTGGTGGTCGACGCTCCCAACATCACCCTAATCGGCGAGGGGGAAAATACCCGGATTCACTGCTATCCGGCGGATCTTTATGAGAATCCAGATCCGAACCAGCCCGGCTATGAAGCGGGCGGCGATATGACCATGCGCTGCGCCACCTATATTCAGAGCACAGCCCTTAATTTCCATGCGGAAAACCTCAGTTTCGCCAACGACTACGTCTACGATTCCGTACAAACAAGCAACCAGTCTGCCGACGCTCTGCGGTGCGACGCGGACGGAGCTCATTTTGTGAATGTAACCATCTCCGGCGTGCAGGATACCCTGTACCTGCATCAAGGAGTTCAGACCTTCACCAACTGCCGGATTGAGGGGCTGATCGACTTCATCTACTCTGGCGACAAGGCGCAGGTACTGTTTAACGACTGTGAGATTGTCTTTGTCTACATACCCACCCACGCGGAGAGCGGCATCATATGCGCGCCACGGACGGCGGCCGACGCCGATTGCGGCCTGGTGTTCTACCGCTGCTCAGTGACCGCGGAAGAGGGCTGTGCAGGCGGCGAGGCCGGCGAATTTTATCTTGCCCGACCCTGGGGAGCGGATGCGGCGGTCTATTGGATCGACTGCTACATGAGCGGCATTCTGTATGCGGCGCTTCCGTATGACGATATGAGCGGCAACTCCTATCAGGACGCCCGCTTCTATGAGTGCGGCTCCTACGGCCCGGGCTATACGGTCAATGGAGACCGCCGGCAGATTGCCCGCGCCCAGGCTCAGGAATTGCTGGCCATTTTCGGCGCGGCGGATGAGGAACCTCTTCCTGGCGCGCCGGTGAGCACACAACCCCCTGAAACGCCCGACACACCGTCGGGAGGCGGTTCCTCCGGCGGCGGCTCCTCCAGCGGCCGTCCAAACGCCTCGGTCAGCGGCACGGGCGGAACCGTATCCGCATCCAGCAGCGGAACCGTTACCATTACGCCGGACGAGGGGTATCAGATTTCCTCCATCACGGTCAACGGGAAGGCGGTAGCCATACCTGCCAACGGCAGATTGACAGGGCTGGATCGGAACGACGAAGTGATTGTCACCTTTGAGCGCATCCCGGAGGAAGAGCCGGAACCCGCGCAGGAACCCTTTGCCGACGTGACAGATGACGCCTGGTATGCCGAGGCGGTGGAGTATGTCTATGACAACGGCCTGATGACTGGCGTCAGCGGCAGTTCCTTTGCGCCTAATAACACTTTGACCCGTGCCATGGTGGTGCAGACCTTGTACGCGATGGCGGGCAAACCAGAGGTGAGCGGCTCCGAGAGCTTTGCGGACGTGGCTTCCAACGATTGGTTCGCTGACGCGGTGACCTGGGCCTCCGCCAATGGGATTGTGAACGGTTACAGCGCTGCTCAGTTTGCGCCCGGCGATCCGGTGACTCGAGAGCAGCTGGCGCTGATCCTGTACGGCTACGCCCAGATAAGAGGCTATAACACCACCCAGGGCGGCATGTCCATCCGGGAGTTCAGCGATTACGGCGCTATCTCCGACTGGGCCCTGGAGGCGATGGACTGGGCGGTCAACGCCGGTCTGCTCTCCGGCAAGGGCAACGGTGTGCTGGACCCCGCCGGCACCGCTACCCGCGCGGAGGTCGCACAGATCCTGATGAACTTCAGTGAGAATATTGCGAGGTAATTTCAGCGGAAAATCTCTTTTCAGCAAACAAAGGGCTGGCAGGCACCAAAGTGCCTGCCAGCCCTTTGTTTGTCAAAAACTGATGCGCCCCCAACTCTGGTAAAGCGGAATGAGATATGGGGATAAAAATGAATCAGAGAAAGAAAGATGCGGGGAGAGCATAGTGATGACCGATATAGAAGGATTTGTGCTGGAGGAAGTACCATATTTTACAGCGGTGTGTCACGGTTATCAATCGCACACGGCTCCCACTGGCGCGAGGGGTCTCACAATTCCGGGAACAGATTGTCCAACAACGCAGTACAGAATTTCTCCTCCCAGCGGTACATGCTGGAATAAGTTCCTCCGTTTTCCGCCTCCGGTCCTCCCATTCCATTCATTACTTCTCCAATCCTTTATCGCGCATAATACACGCATGTCCACATATGCAGGCGAAAAGCGCTAAATATAACCGGACCCTCCGGCTGCAGGGATACAGCCGGAGGGTCCGGTTTCATGCAATCATGCGGTAAATTTCGATATTATGCTGTCCTTTTAGCCCTCATCCGCTCTCTGGATCAACGTACAAAGCTGGGTCAGAATCGCCGCGACTTCCGCACGAGTAGCCGGTCCCTTGGGGTCCAGCACACCGCCGCCCTTTCCGTTCATCAGGCCCTCTGCATTGGCCCATGCCATGGCATCCAGAGCACACTGATCGATGGCATCCCGGTCCACAAACTGGGACAAGTCACTGTGGGCACTGGTATCCATCTGACGGTATTGGATGTACTGCATCAGGATCATCACAATCTGTTCCCGGGTAATCGGATCATCAGGGCCGAATTTCCCGTCGCCATAGCCAGAAACAATTCCCTGCTCCGCCGCCCAGGAGGCAGCCTGCGCATAGTATTGATTGATAGGCACGTCCGCAAAGTAGGTGTCACTGCTCTCCGGCCGTCCTTCCATCTGATACAGAATGGTCACGATCATTCCTCGAGTCGTAGCGGCATTCGGACTGAATGCGTTCACGGAGGTACCGGCCATCAGACCCTCCTCATAGACAAATGCCACCGCATCCGCGAACCAGTCGCTTCTATGCACGTCTGTGAACGGAGTACGACCATCCGGCGGCTCAATCGGGGTAAACGTACCCTGAATGTCCACTTTTCCAGAAGGCATCACAAAAGTGTAAGCTCCGTTTTTCTCCGTCAACTCAACCGCGTTGCCCTGATTGTCCGTAACCTTCAGAGACTCCAGCTGATATCCCTGTTCCGGCTGTACTGTAATCGTCACCGTGTCCCCCTTGGAGGCATTCTTCGGTGTCACCGTGATCGTACCAAAATTGGGCTGGGATACTGTGACAGGATAGGTGGTGTCGGAGGAGTTATTTCCGCTGCTTCCGCTGCCGCTGGAAACCGTAGAGCTGTAATTCTGCGCGGTACGCTTCAGCTGGCTGTCCAAATTCTCAGAACCGCCGGTTCGGAACTCCGCCGCCAGGGTGTGGGTGCCCCGGCCGGCATTGCGGAAGGTCTGAGCCTGAATGGTGATCTTGGTACTGCCCTCTTCCGAGATGTAGTCCTCGCCTTCCACCAGCTTTTCGCCGTCCAGCCAGAAATCAACAAACTGCCCGTATTCACCGTTGGACCGGAACACCTGGTCGGTATAGGAGTCCATCGTATCCGGGACACGGTCCAGCAGCTCATACCCGGTATCCGTGGCGTTTTCCACGTTCTCATTGGTGTTGTCCAGGATGGTCAGGGTAAACTCTTTGCTGTCCGACAGGGTCTCGTCCCCTCTGTAAACGGCTGTCACAGTGAAGGTAAACTCGCCGTATTCCGTGGGAACGCCGTAGACCTCGCCGTTGGGCTTTACGATCACGCCTTCCGGCAGCTCGCCGCCGGTCAGCTCAAAGGTGACCGCGTCGCTCTCATACATGTTGTTGGTCTGGATCAGGCTGGAGTACGGGACGTACTGAACGCCGTCCACCACCGTCTCCGTGGTGATTTTGGGGGCGCCAGCCACGCCGGTGAGGCTGATGCGCACCTCTTCTACCGGCTCTATGCCGCCGCCGGTATAGCCGATAACCAAGGTACCGCTGACCGTACCGGCCAGGACGTTCCCGTTTTCATCAGTGGCGGGCACCAGACGGATCTTTGCCACATTGGCCAGTTCGCCGTAGGAATTTTTCTGTTCCGTGGTGGTGAAGGCGCTGAGAGTGGTGGTCTCGCCGATGGTCCAATACGGGTCCAGGGCCACGTTCTGGGCGTCTTCAAGGCGGACGTACAACCCGGTGATGTCCCGGTCGCCGATATTGGCAAAAAACACATCGTGGTGGTTATTGTATTCGTCCGTCAGGAATACCTCACGCTGAGGGATCTCTTCTCCGTCCACCACGACATAGCGGCTCTCGTCGTTGGTTGCGTTGACAAACAGCTTGGGGCCGCTCTGCTGGGTCAGGAAGGTGACCCAGTAGTTTTTCAGGTCTGTACCATTTTCCGCGGCGGCAGAATAGGGGATCGCCTCGCCGGAGATAAAATCAACCGGGGTCTCGCCGCTGTTCTGCTTGACTCCGCTGCTTCCATTGTGCCCGGCGAACATCTCCACCTGGTTCCCGGTATAGAAAACCGGGGTGACAGTGTCGCTGCTCACGGCGTAGACGCCGCTGCTCTCGTTGTTACGATTCAGCAGAAGCACCGTTTGGTAGCCGTTATAGTAGTAGCTGTCCGCATCGTACGGCATCATATAGGCCAGAATTTCGGTCCCCTCGTCAGGGCTCTCCGCGGTTTCCATGCGGAAATAGGTATCCGCGGAATCCGGAGTGGGAGCAGGGGGGAGTTCTTCCTCCCCCTGGTTTTCCACGGTCCTAAGGCCGACCCAGTAGATTTCCCCGTTAATGTCTACGATGGTAAAGGTGATCCCGCCGCTGAAATCGGCTCCGTAGCCGCCGGTTGTATATGCATCCGAGAAAAGCTGTGCCTTAATATCAGCTGCATCTTCCGGAATCGCATCCGCGGTGGCATAATATCCGACTACCGCCTTGTCCACATAAGCGATCCCATTGTTCTGCACCGTTGGGTCTGCCGGATTGTACATGGTAAGCTCATAGTAATAGATCCCGTCCGCCGGGTATTCGGGGTCCAGGGTGATCGTGTAATATGGATAGTTATGCTCTTGATAATCGTAATCAGTGGTATCTGTGACAGATCTTCTTGAAGATCCGCTTTCTTGGTCAGCGTACAGATCACTACTGTAAGATATGCTCAACCCATCTTCATAAAAATACAGGATAAGCGGCAGGACAAAAGCCAGCTTCTCGCCTCTGGAAAGGACCAGCGTAACCTGGGGCATTCCTTCATAATGCGACTGATAGCTATAATCTTCCAGATAACCTGTACCCATGAGCTGGCTGGTGATGTCCACAGCATCTGCGGGAATTTCCTCCAGCGACTCATAATACCCCTCATAGGCCGTGACAGTCAGTCCCGAAAACTCTGTGGACAGCGCCAGGGTCAGGCTGGCCTGTTCTCCAGAGGTCCAATCGTTTTTATCCACGCCGATTTGATAGATGTTCCCGTAACGGTTGTTCTCACTTAAATAAGTGTCATATACGTCAATGGGAACCCCTTCGGCGTCGGCAGCGGTAGCGGTCAGCAGATCGTCATAGCTGCTGAGCTCAACATCCACGATATAACGGGTGTTGTTCAGGTTCAGCTGGTCCGCTGTGCCAACGATCAGCTCCAGATAAACGCGCCGGCTATACTGGGAATAACTGGACAGATCCAGGGTGAGGGAATCATCTACCATGTAAAAGTCGTCATTCTCAGAGACGTAGTCCCCGTCCTCGTCATAGTAGCCCCACTTGGCCCAGACCGCCACATCCTCAGGATTGGTCGTGGGCTCGTAACTGCCCTCCAGGCCTTTCAGCACAGTGGAGATCTCCACCGACTTCAGTTCCTCGGGCAGATAGCCAGTCATGTCAAGGTCATACCGCTCCACTTCCAACGGCATCATGGACATCGGGGCGATCTGCGGCTGCTGAGGTTCCGCTTTCACATAGTCGTCCCCAATCCGCACGCCAATCTCGGAAATCTCCGGGACATCCTCGTCCGGTGGCGGCTCCGCCGCCAGCGCCGCTGTCGGCAGCATGGAGACCAGCATCAGCCCCGCCAGAAGCCCTGCCAGTCTCGGTTTCCAGGTTTTCATATCGATACCTCCTAAACAGATTCTCCAAGGGCCATCAGCTCCTGGAGGGAATAAATGCGGCTCAGCCGCAGATTCCCCGATGGGTAGTCGAATACCAGCTTCCCATCCACAATATCGCACAGGTCAGGAAGCCGTGCCAGGGTCTCGCAGTCCTCGTTGAGCAGCAGGCCATAGCGCTCTCCCTGGGCGGAAATATATTCTGTGATCACATAGTCTCCCACCTGAGTTACATAGGTCAGATAGGCGTCCTTCTCCAGCTCTCGGATCAATTCTCCTGTCTCACGGTCATATGCGGCGGGTGTCTCGTGAAGAGGGGCGGTAATGCGCAGGGAATCGGTTATAAATTCCTCGTAGAGGGACAAGTCTGGAAGCGCTCCCTGGGTTTCGGAGCGCAGCGAACCATCTTCAGCGGAGTAGGTGCGCACCAGTCCGTCGTTGTAGATCACTTCCAGATAACTCTCCGAGCCTTCCCGGCGGTACTGCTGGTCGTAAACCTGGTCCGCCTGGGGGATCTCCACCTCCGCCAACAGCTCCCCATCCATGCTGAAAAGCCTGAACCCGTCGTAACGGAACAGCATGACGGTGCTCCCGTCGGCGCTGACGCGGGCTTCATTGTGAGCGTAGGAAGGATCATAGGAGAACAGCTCCGCCTCCGGGTGAGACTCCAGCTTCAGGATTCGCAGCTCCGGGGTATCCCGGCTGCCCACCACCGCGTAATTTCCAGCTATTTGCAGGAAATCGCAGGAATAGTCCGTCTGGGTCTCCTCCACCTGCACGGCTCCACGGTCGAAAAAAGAATAGGCGCGTCCCTCGGTGGAGAGAAGCGTGTAATTGCCGCTGTGGCAGAAATGAGAGATGTTCTCATTGACAAAGGCCAATTCGGTCTGCTCCCCCGTCTCCGGATCTACCTGAACCAAGGTATCCAGAAGCCCCAGATAGATGCCGGTTTCATCCACCTGCGTCAGAAAAGGGTCCTGGGCGGCAAAGGCGCCGGTCTGGTACATTTCCGCAATGTTGATGATCGCAAACAGAGAATCTCCCTCACCATAAGCGGAAAAGGCAAAATAATCGCCAAAGAATCCTCCTCCAAAACGGGTGTACGCCGACGGGTCCAGGATTTCCAGCGTTCCATCCGGATTATCCAAATCAAAGACGGAGAGCGTCCCATCCGAAAAACTGACGGCCAGCATGGTCCCGTCCTGATTCAGCGCCAGCAAGCTGTCCTCCGGGTCCGCCAAGCGGTCATTTACCGTGACCGGCTGGTTTTTTCCCTGGAAAGAAACGGTCTGGACCACGCTGCCGGTGTTTACGTCGTAGACGGCCGCCTCTCCGGCGTCCTTGTACACTGCCGCCACACGGGTCCCATCTCCGGAAGCCACCAAATTTGTGGCGGGAGAACCGGACCAGAGCTCTCTGCCAGCTGCGGCGTCATAGGCACAGATTCCATTTTCTCCGGCATAGACAAGGCGGTCCTCATCCAGAAACACCACGTCCGCCAGCGCCGATGGCTCTAACGCCAAATCGGCCAACTGTTCTCCGGTCTCTGTATCCAGTACGGCCACACGATAAGCGTATACCGCTGCCGTCCGGGTCCCCTGGGGAGAGAGGACCACCTTCAGCAGCTCCGAGGGCAGCGATACCAAACGATGGACCTTAAAGCCATCGGATAAATCGTAAACTCCCAGACCGTCGGTGAGGGCCGCTTGGGCCTGAGGGGTGTTGGGCGGATCGAACCACCCCTGTTCCAACGTCAGAGCTTCCATGGCGGTGCTCACAGCTTCAGGCCGGTCTCCCTCAGCCAACGCGTTTTGCGCATACTCTGCCAGTACATAGGCATTTTGAAGCCGCTCCTGCCGTTTCAGCCCGGTAAACGCGGTGAAACCGCCGGCTAGAAACACCAGCGCCAAAGCAGCAGCCGCAGCAGCTTTCCGCCGCCGGCGGCGTTTGACGCGCGGGTCCTGCTCCCACAGATGCTCGAAGTCATAGAGCATGTCCGCCGCCGATTGATATCGCTGCCCCGGGTTTGGCGCCATTGCCTTTTGAATGATGGCCGCCACCCCGGGACTGATCCCACTCCCGGAAATGGGAACCACCTCTCTTGCGTCCTGAGCGGGCCGCGTTCCGGTCAACAGGTGATAAAGCGTGGCGCCCAGGCTGTAAATATCCGAACGCACATCCAGCAGCACACCCCGCTGTCCGGAGCTTCCTGTATTGAGCGGGGAGGGCGAGGACCGGCTGCTTAAAACCGTCTTTCCCGGATCATCGGTGCATTGCGTCTCGACATTCTCATTCACCCCTTGGGTTGCATTCCCCGCCGCGTAGTCCACCCCGTAATGTTCCGGAGAGGCATATCCACGGCTGAATCCGACCCGCACAGCCCCTTCCTCACCGAGGGCCAGCGCGATGTTAAAGTCAATGAGCCGGATATCGTTCTCCGGGGTGAGCATAACATTGGCCGGCTTGATGTCCCCGTGGAGGATTCCATGGGGCGGCCGGCTGTGAAGATAGCACAGGGCCTCCAGCAGCTGGCAGGCCCACTCCACCACCTGGGCTTGGGCAAATCGCTCCCCACGTCTCAGGGGTTTGTCCAGACTCTCCCCCTCCACATAGTCCATTACCGTATAAACCACGCCGTCTTCTTCTACAAAATCATAAACCTGCGGGATATATGTATGGGACAGATTTTTCATGGCGTCTACTTCCCGGCGCAGCACCTCTGGCCTGGCCGCCAGCGTACGCCGGTCCGCCTTTAAAACCACCCATTTCCCGAGGCGCAGATGCCGGCCCAGATAGACGATTCCGCCGCCGCCGGAGCCGATCTCCTGAACAATTTCATAGGTTGATGCAATGATTTGAGCCATAATATTCCTCCGCGGCGCGGGTCAATGCCGCTTCTTCCCAAATTCCTCAGTCAGCCGGCGTTCCAGCCTCCGGCCTGTGACGCGAAATACTACAAACGCGATCACAGCGCCTGCCGCCGCGGCGGCCATTATGCCCAGACCAAGGTACAACATCCATTCCCCGTCCATCCATTCCATGGCCATCGTTCCTTTCTCACTCTTCCCAGATATAATCAGCGCCGCCGGTTCCAAAGGAGACCCGGCTGCCCCGGGTCAGGGGAACTGGAACATTCGGGGTCAGGCGCTCTCCATTCAAAAACGTACCGGCCTTGGAGTCCAGATCCACCAGGGTATAGCATCCATCCTGCTCCCGCTCTATGGCGGCGTGGTGTCTGCTGACCGCTTTTGTCTGTTTGTCAAACTCATAATCGGACTGCTGGTGCCCAACAGAGACGTCAAAGCGGCCGATGGTGAATGCCTGCCCCGGCTGCAGCCCCACCGGAATCTCTCGGGGCAGAGCCGGATCTCCCACCAGGCGCAAATAAGTCCGACCATCCTCCTCCAGCTGAGTCGCCTCCCACTCCTCCGTGGACTGGGCCCAGACCGCGGCCGGTTCCGGAGGATAGGGCCGACGGCTCTGGGGAGGCTCCGAGGGCGCGGCCGCGGCACCCAGCACCATTTCTTTCTCTATTTTTTCTTTCCTGCCGCCAAACAGGCCGCCCTTTTTCCCCGCCGCCGTTTTAGGCGCCGCTTTCTCTTTTTTCCCTCCGAACAAAGAAAATCCCTTTCCCTTTTTCTCCTTCCCGGTCTGTTTTTCTCCAAAATTAATGACGATGTCATCTGTGCCGGGCTGGGGGCGGGGAGCCCCGGCAGGCTCCGGCGGACGGACCGGCGCGGGCTGTTCGGGAACGGTGCGGACAGGCGCGGAGGGAGCTTCGCGCACAACGGATGGGGCCGGCGGCACGCTGCGGGGGGACGGCGCCGTTATCTGGGCCGCCGCCTCTCTGCGCGGGATCGGGCGGCTGGATCGAAGCATTTCCAGAAATGAGCGGGGCTGGAAGTCCTGCATAATCGCCCGCAGAACCTTATTTTCCAAATCCGGATCGGTGACGGAATTCTGCCGCGAAAGCTCCGCCGCCATTTTCCGAAGAGAATCCGCCTCTGCACAATCGGTATGTGCCGGGACATAGAGATAGCTGATCGTCCCTTCCGCTTTCTCCCAATAGAGATAGCGGGCGTCCAGCACAAAGGAGAGCGGCTTCAAAAACCAGTCTGAGCACTCAAGAATGGGGGTCAGCACCTGCTGCCAGAACGTAATATACTCCTCCGGCTCACGGCTTCCATAGCGGTATTGCAGTTTGCTGCGGCCGCCCAGCTGATAGGTACACTCCGCCTGCCCATCGATGCTCCGGTAGCGGAATGGTACGAGGAATCCCGGCGGTTCCGCCTGGATCGTGTACAGCGCCTTCTGGTCCAGATCCTCCTCTGGAAACCGTATGACCAGCTGGGCGCCGGAGAGATCGTTTCGGTTCTCAATTTCATATCTCATAGACCGGTTCCTCCTTCGTACTCCAGAAGCGTGATGAATTTCCACCCATCCGCCGTCCGAACCGCCGCGCTGCCTTGAGAGAAACTGCGCGCCTCCAGAAAAATAGGCTCAATGACCAGTTCGCCTCTCAGACTGATATAGCCCCAATTCCGCCCTTGTTTGACCGCCGCCAAATGCTGGCCAAAGGACAGGGCGTCCTCGAACTGATAGTCAAGCATGACTGTACCCTGCGTGTCGATAAATCCCCACTTGCCGTCTTTCTTTACCGCGGCCCAGCCATCGGCAAAGGGCCTGGCGTCTTCATAAGGCTCACCCACCGGTTCTCCGTCCACAAGAAGGAGAACCTGCCCATCCTGCCGCACAAAAACGGCATCCTGGGCCCAGCAACGGCCCAGTTCGTCCTGGACAATGCCATCGTACTCCGGCGGAATGACCCACTCCTGCCCATCAGCGCCCAAAACGCCCCATTTCCCGTCCAGCTTGGCCGCCGCGCAGCCGTCAGAGTACATTCCCAGTTCTTCCAGAAGCAGGCCGCCGGTGCCGAAGGTCCCATTCGCCACCACCCAGCCCTCCGATGTCTTTAGGCCCAGCCGGTTCTCATTGAAATTGCTGAAGCTGTCTGCCTCTCCGTGGAACAGGGCCACGCGGTTGTTGCTGCTGTCTACACCGCTGATGACCGCGCCCTTGCGCACGATAGCTTGACCATTGCTGTAAGTACTGATCTGGTCGTACTCGCAGGGGATGACCAGAGAACCACTGGCGGAAGCCAGTCCCCAGTATCCGTCCAATTCAACGGGAATCGCCCCGTTGCACGCCGCCGTCACATCCTGATAGGTATAACTGCTCACTTTATACTGATAGCGGACATCCTCATACAGCTCTGTAAGCTCCTCGCTGCCTGTCTTGGCGATTCCATCCCGCAAAACGGCGAACGCCTCTGATTCCTTGGACACCTCCAGATAGTACTCCGCCGCTTCGGCAAAGACCGCAGGGTCCGCATCCTTCCGCCCCATCTGTTTTGACAGCAGATTGGTGTACTTGGTGGAATAGCCGCTTTGGCCGATCAGGTGGAGATAGACGTTTTTCAGCGCCTCCTCCGCCTCTATGGTGTGTTTCGCGTCATAACCGGCCGCTTCCTCCAGCAGAGGAAGCGCGCGGATGTAGATCTCATCCTGAATATAGGCATCCGCCTGGGCCAAAAGCTCCGCCTGTTTCTGTGCATCGGACCGTGCGGTTATGACTGTCAGCCATGAGAGCAGAAGCAGCAGCCCGCAGCCCACGGCAAGTAAAATACGGTTGATTCGTTTCACCAAGACTCCCTCCTATCGGATCAACAAGGTCAGCAGCATCCCAATATACAAAAACGGGACCAGGGGGATCGCATCCTTTGGAGTAATTTTTTTCCCCAGAATCAGCAGCAAGCCTGCCACAGCCGCCAAGACGGAACCGTACAGCATGGCGGGCAGCACTCCGTCCAGGCCCAGATACAGCCCGGAAACCGCCATCAGTTTTACATCGCCGCCCCCCAGCCCTTTGCGGCTGATGAGGTAAACCGTCAAGAACACCGCTCCGCCCAGCAGCAGGCCCAGGCCCCCGTTCAGAGCCCAGTCAATAGCCTGCTGCGTGCGGAAAAACAGCTGGGGCGTCAGAAGCAGAACCCAGGCCCCCAGCATAGCTGCGACCAGCCGGTTGGGAACCCGCTTTTCCCGAATGTCCCCCAGAGCGGCCAGATACCCAAAAACCACCAGAGCACATCGGAATAACAGCACGCTCCCGTCCAGATGCCCCCACTTCAGGAGGATCAGCGCTGTAAGCAGGACCGGCAGTCCCAGATATGGAAGCCATTTTTTATTTCTCATGGCGTGTATCCCTCTCCTTTGCCGCCGAGCCATGCCTTGGTCCGCACTTCCTGCGTCACATGCAGCTTGGGCTCGCCAAAGGGAAGCATCAGCGCTCCAAAGCTGTAATCAATGTCGTACTGGACCACAATCTTCACGTCCCGATCACTTGTCAGCAGGGTGCTGTCATCGCCCTCCATCTCATCCGGGTCCAGAAGTCCAACCCCTCCGAACTCCAGCCCTTCCAGACCGCCGATAATATGGGCGGCCTGGAGATATTCCTCCCCCGACATAGAGCCATTGGACAGGTAATGTCCCACCAGCGGCCTTACCAGATCCCCGAACACGGCATTTCCGCTTTCCCGAAGCGCATAGTTGAGAAGCGCTTGGATGGAGGATTCCGGGTCTGCCGCCGCATCGGAAGCCCAGCCGCCAGTCTGGTCCGCCAGCGCCTCGCCGCTGGAGCCAATTTCAGCAATATCCAGACTCTCGAACCCATCGAGCAGCTGAGACAGGTTTTGCTTAAATTCATCCGACTCCTGCTCCACCCGCTCCGCCTGGGCGGCGTTGTTTGCCACCGCGTCAGCCACGCCGATCACATCTAAGGTATAGCTGTACATGGAGATTGTCTGGGCCGCCTGGGTCAGGGCATAGTGGATGCGGGCCTGTACGGCGACGATATTGATCAGACTGAGGATGGAGAGCACCAGCAGAACGAACAGGAGGAAGCTGCCGATGGTCTCCACCACGATATACCCTCTCTCATCCTTTCCCATGGCTCAGTACCCCCTGTAATCCGTGGCTGTCAGAGATAAGTACCCCGGCGGGACCACACCGTTTACGCCTCTTTGCGCAAAGGGCATGGACAAAAACAGCATTCGTAAATCCACTGTGGTCGTGAGGCTGAAGCCGGTGACTGCATTGGACAGGTCGAACAGCTCCGCTGAGGCCATGGCCTCTTCCCGTTCGGACCGGCTGCCCAGATTCCCGAAGTTGTTTCGCTTATTGGTGACATTCAGCTCGATCAGCTTGGCGGTGCGCTGTGCCAAGGTGTCTCCGTCCACCAGCAGGAGAAACAGCCGCAGGTAATCTTTATAGCGCAAACTGGGAGTCGCGTCGTCGTCCCCGTCTTTCCCTTGGAAGGATGTGTCAGACAATCCTGATACTTCACCAGTGTCTATATCCACGATATTCGTTAGGCTGAACTGCCAGGTACTATTATCTTTGTACAGCGCCACTGCGTCTCCGTCTTTCAAACGGCTGACGTCGATGACCGACTCCCCCAGGGCCATGGCAAGGCGCACAAGCTCTCCAGCCACCGCCGCAAACGGCCCCGCCCAGGAGAGCGACGCCTTTACTGCACTGACCGTACTGGTCACAGCGTCGACTCTGAAAGAGGCAATGTAATCAAACACAAAGCGCACCAAAAAGATCATACTGGTAACCGCTTTTAGATTGTTCCTGGCGTCGGTGAGGTCGCCGTTATACAGGTACTCCAGCTCCGACTGGAAGTAATAGTTGACGTCCACGCTCAGGGGGATGCCGTTCATGTTCTCCTCCAGGGGCTCGTCCTCCGTCTCGCCGCTGTTGGTGGCATAGCAGGAGAACATCTCCGTGTCATAGGTCAGCAGGATCAGCTTACCCACGGCATCCCCGGCCAAATTACTCAGGCGGCTGAACAGGCTGTCGTTCAGGGCGTCCTGGGCCTGTTCGGTGGCCCCGTCTTCCGAACCCCAGTCCCCGGCGCTGCCGAAATCCGTGCCCTGATAGCCGGCGTCCTCCGCCCCGTTGTCATACTTGGTGGCTCCAAGGGGCTCAAACTCCAAAAAAGTGGTAAACTTGCTTTGGATCTGTCCCATCAGGTCCTCCAGCCCGCCTTGCAGGGTATCCTGCTTCCCGCTGTCCCCGTCGCTGCTGTAATAACTCTGCAAAACAGCATAGAACTGCCCATTTTGGGTGGCTTGGAATGCGTCATCCTGAAAGGGCCGGAACTCACTGCCCAGGGTCAGGCGGTAATCGTTCACAGAAGCCGCATCCCCAAGCAGATCCGCAACCTCTGCGTCCCCTACCATCGTGCGGGAATCCAGCAGCAAGCTGATTGAGTAGCCTTGGTTGTCCAGAACTTTCAAATAGTCCAGGGAGATATTGACCGGGTTTCCTGTGGCGCTGACGCCATGATAGGTTATGTTTTCCAACTGGTCGATCACCTGCTGGATCTGGGGTTCGTCGTACTGCTGCATGGCCTGGCCCATAGCCGCCACATCGTATTGCAGCAGGTCCCGATAGTGTTCCAGCAGCGTCTTGCCGCTCTCGTCCTCTTCCTCCATCAGGCCCGCCTTCAAATCCGGAGAGCACTCGCCGCGCTCCAGCTTGGCCTCCAGATTGTCCACCAGGGACTGGAGGTGCGCCTTCTTTTCCTGGGCGTCATTGCATAGATCCACCAATTCCTTTAGGCTGTCGTCCCGGAACGTCATATTGGAAATGAAGTCTTCCAGTTGTTTTGTATACTGCCCCACGGCGGGTTTGAGGCCGGTGCTTCGATAATCGCTGCTCCAGCCCCCCTCCACCCAGTCGCCGTCGCTTTCATATCCGGGGAGCCAGCCCTGCTGGACGGTTCCGCCGTCAATCAGATGCCTGATATTTTCTTTGTGCCCATCAAATTTTGTAACATAGTCATCTGCTAAATCCTGGTTGCCCTCGTCTACGGCGTTGGTGTATCCTTCCCTGGCGGAGAGCATCCCTTCCAATTCCTGGCGGATTTGATCCAAATAGGTATTGGCGGAGGTAAGCGCGGATGTTTCCACCCCCTCCGCCTGGTTCACCTCTTGGATGCAGTCATAGATCGACCGGTAAATCTTCTCGATCTCCTCCACTTCCTGGTCGATCTCCAGCTTATCCCGGATAATCTCCGCATCGTCCTGTACACTGTCGAACACTTCCAATCTGCTGAGAATCTCCTGAACGATGATAACCGGAGCCCGGAATTTGGCGTACTCCTCGATCTGGCGGCGGAGCACCTGGGGATTGTCCAGATTCATTCCATCCGCGGGAACCACATCGCCGGACTGCAGGTCGGAGCCATAAAAGAGCTGGAAGGTGCCCAGACCGGTATCCTTGGGGCTTTTGCCCAGCACGGCCGCCTGGATATAACTGTCGGCCATGCGGGCAAATTCCGGGTCGTCCTTCATAACGCCGTACAAGCCGTACAGGTCTTGGAGCAAGGCGTCATAGCTGGCCAGGACGGAGTTGGCCGCCAGCTGGTTCCCGTCCTGAAGCACGCTGCGGGCAGTATAGATCCGGGCGATGTCCACCCCCGTCCCGCTGACCAGAACCGCCGGGATCAGCAGCAGGGTAACAAACACCGTCACCGCACCTGTGCAGTTGTGAAGCAGTTTTTGAAAGAACCGTTTCATGTCTCCCCACTCCTATCCCTATATCCCTAAAAAGCCCGCGAACCGGTCGCCCAGTTGGGACAGGCTGCTGAATATATCGCTGAAGCCGTACTTTTCTCCCAGATACTCCGTAAAGTCCTTTGCCAGGTCCATATTCCGCACAAACTCGTCCCCATTCTGGACCACCGCAGTGGAAGTAACGGTAATGGGAATCTCTGTGGGAAAGTTGACAAAGGACAGGTCTACCGGCATGGGGATGGTCCGGGTAGCGGTCACTACGATTTCCTTATAGACAATATAATTCACGACGCCGTACGTCACCGTCAGTTCCCCCGCCGGCTGTAAGACGCCCTTTTTTTCCATGTTGATTGTGGTCTGAATGGCGTTGTCCTCGTCGTCCCGGTTGTTGCCGGTCAGGCTGCCCAGGACAGAGCCATAGACGTTTCCCAATTCATCCTTGTCGTGAATCCAGTAATACGCCAGAGCGTCCGGATCGTGGCGCAGCCAGGTGTCGCTGCGCTCCGTGGCGATGGCGGTAGCGGCGTACTGGGTCGCCCGCTGGAGAGCCGCCCGGGTGGGCAGGTACATGGCCAGCAGCACCAGTCCCGCAAAGATCATAATAATGATGGGGAAGAGAATGGTCGCCTCGACCACCGCGTCCCCCCGGGTGTCCCGCCAGAGGCGATTCAGATGTTTCAAGACGACCACTCCTTTCCTAATATCTGTCGATGTTATGCTGGTTAAAAATCACTTAAGTGTCGGTTTTTCAAAAGTCTGCCCAGTAATTACGGTCCATTGCTCCTGAAGCCAACCGCCAAGAGCAGTCCATAATGCAGCGATTGCCAGAACCGCAATCAGGATCAGCAGCACGGCCACCACCACGCCGGACAGGCCCCGCTCGTCGTCTTTCAGGTCCTGCACCAACGAGGCAGCCCGCGTATAAGCTGCGATGGACAGATGGTTTAATTTACTCCACATATTCGTTTTCTCCTTTCGATCTATTCAGTCGATTTATGTACCACGCCCAGGCGGACGCCCGCGGCGGAAGTACCGCGATAGGATGTTTCCCCCTCATCCAAGCTGCTGCGGCAGCAGGGCGGACATGGCGTCACCAAAGAGCCAGTTCAGGAATTCGCCGGCCTTCTCATAGCACAGCAGGCACAGCAGCACCGCCAGCAGCAGGACGGCCAGGGGCCAGAACACGGGGATGCGCCCCGCCTCGTCGTGCCGCAGGCCTGATTTTCGTTCCCCCATAGCCGCTATACCTCCTGTTTCCTTGGATGTTCAGAACGCAGAAAGATTTATAGCCACCGGCACCATGATCATCACCAGAATGGCAATAAACAGCATCATGGTGGGAATCATCAGCTTGGAGTTGGCCTTCTCCGAGTCCCGCTTGGCGGTGTGCCTGCGCTCCTGCCAGGCCTCGTGGGCCATGCTCTTGAGAAGCACGCCGATCTCCGCGTTGCCTTTGGACAGATTCTGAATAATGGCGGACGCCAGTTTTGTGGTCTCCTTGGTATTGCACCGGTTGATAAAGTTGGTATACGCGGTGGCCGGGTCCACCAGGTTGCTCAGCTCGTCGGCGGTCTTCCGCATCTCCTGATAGAGCACCATGTCCTGGCTCTCGGCGGTCTCCCGCCAAGCCCGGTCCATAATCATCCCGGAGGTCACCAGCAAGGCCAGCTTGGACACCACGTTGGGGAACTGCCGGCTGATGGCGGCCCGACGCTTATTCAGCCGGTCGCTGACTTCGTCGTACATGGCGTACACCAGCCCCAGAACCAGCAGGGAACCCACGCCCAGCACCGCCAGCCCTCCTGTCCGGTTCCCGGAGGCCAGCAGCAGGGAGCCCAGGGCCCACACCACCGGCAGGGCCAGCAGGGGATAGGACAGCATTCGGGCCAGCAGCTGCTTGGTCTGGTTGACCGCGTACTTTTTTCCATACAGCTCGGAATATTTCTCCAAAACAGCTTTGTGGATAGAACCCCGGCCAATCGACTCAAACTTGCGCTGGATCACATAGCCGGGCATCTCAAAAAGGCTGACGCTCCGCAGATCCCCCTGCTGAAGCGCCTGCTCCTGCCGGTGCAGCTTTTGGATCTCTTTCTTGGAATTCCCGCCCAGAAACAGTTTCATAACCTTGGCAGAGACGCCGTGGTACTGCGCCAGCTTCCGGGCGTGGTCCGCGTCCTTCCGGCGCAGGCGCTCCGCCTCGTTGCGGCTGTTCAAAACCTTATTATAGGCGGCGACAATCCAGTCATCCTGGCTTACCTGACCCAGAAGCAGAAACCAAATGACAACGAGCGCCGTGGACAAAGCCAAAACAGGGATTAAAATGACCATAGCGCCCTCCTTAAATCTCCACGTTGCTGAACTTTCGGGCCATTATGAAACTGATGATAAAGACGATCAGCCCCCCCGTGGCCACCACCCGTCCCAGCGGTTCGGTATAGATGGCGTCCATAAACCCGGCGCCGGCATATCCGATGACCGCAAGAATCACCAGGGGCATGAACAGCATGATGTTCACTTCCGACTTTGCCGCCGTCATCAGCGTATCGATCTCCATCTCAATCTCCATCTTGTCAGCGATAATCTGCTGAGTTTCTCGGACGATTTCATCCGCCCGGCTGGATTTTCCCTCGATAGTGGCGTAAATGGAAGCAAAGCTGGCCACATCCTCCAGGCCGCTTCGCCGGGCAAAGTCGGCAAAGGACTCAGAAAGGGGAATGGCGTTATAGAATTTCTTGATGATCACATCCAGTTCCACCAGAATGTCGCTGTTCCCCGGATAGATAAGGGTCAGATCCTCCCGGGCGCTCTCCAGAGCCTTCAGCACCGGGTTGCCCGCCCGCATGGCCACAGACATGGCCTCCAGCAGATCATAGAACTGGACGCGCAGCTTTTTCAGCCGCTTCTGGATAGCTGCCTGCTCCGCGACAAATATGTACACGGTTCCGGTAATCGCGCCGCCCAGGACCGCCAGAGGGATGACCTTATAAAAGATAAAGAGGACCACAAATCCGGCCGCAAACCCGATAAAAAATGAGGCGATATGGTCAAACAGCGTGGAGGGACTGACTGTATAGTCCGGCACGGCGGCCGACCACTGGGGTGTCTCCCGCCTGGGAGTTTGAGCTCCTGCCCGTTCCGAAGCGGGCGCAAACCTGTTCTTCTGCATTTTGTCTCCCCCTATATCGTACGGTAGATCCCGGCGTTTTCCAGTTTCTGAACATTCTGCATGGGATGTTCAGTGCGCACCAGTTTGCCTGCCACTTTCTCCTTGGTGCTCTGCGGTGATTCGCGAAATTCATAGAGCGGATTGATCCGGAAGGTCCTTGTGGCGGTGTCATAACCCAGGATCTCCACAATCTGCATGGTCTTCCGGCTCTTGTCCCGGAGACGGGAGAGGTGAATGATAATATCCACCGCGGAGGCAATCTGCTGCCGGATCGCCTCCAGGGGCAGCCCCGCCGCCCCCTGAAGCACCATGGTTTCCAACCGGCTGAGCATGTCGTACGTAGAATTGGCGTGGCCGGTGGACAAAGAACCGTCGTGGCCGGTATTCATCGCCTGAAGCATGTCCAAGGCCTCGGCGCCGCGGACCTCGCCCACCACGATCCGGTCTGGGCGCATACGCAGGGCGGACTTGATCAGGTCCTTGATGGTAATGGCGCCGCTGCCGTCCGGACCCGCGTTGCGGGTCTCCAACCGGACCAAGTTGTCAATATTTTTGATCTGAAGCTCTGCGGAGTCCTCAATGGTAATGATACGTTCATCCCGGGGGATAAAGTTGGACAGGGCGTTGAGAAAGGTCGTCTTACCGCTGCCCGTTCCCCCGCTGACAAAGATGTTGTAACGAGCCCGGACCAGGAGTTCCAGCACCTCAGCCACTTCCGGCGTGATGGAACCATAAGAAATCAGTTTTTGCACCGTCATCGCTTCTCTTGGAAAGCGGCGGATGGTGACAATCGGTCCATTCAGCGCCACAGGCGGCATAACAACATTCACACGGGAGCCGTCTTCCAAGTGGGTATCCACAATGGGTTCGCTTTCATTGACCACGCGGCCAGACTGAGAGACAAACTTCGTAATGATTGTCTCCAGCTCCTGCCGGCTTTCAAAGTGGTTCTCCAGCTTTTGCAGCCGGCCGCTGCGCTCCACAAAAATATCCCGGTAGCCGTTAATCATTACCTCGGTAATCTCCGGGTCTGCGATAATTTGCCCTAATACGCCCAGTCCGCGGATCGATTCATATACCGCGTTAGCAATGAAACGCTTTTCCCGGAAATTCAGCGAGGACAGTTCCCGGTATACATCGGGCTGATTGGTGCGAGCCCAGTCAATTTTATCCTCTAAATTTTTCTGGATGAGGAATCGCAGCTGCTCGTCGCTCATGGTTGTCAGATCCGGGTTTTGATGGATCTCTGCTTTGAGCTGTGCAATCAACTCGTTTTTACTTGTTTCCGTCATGGCTGCTCATCTCCTGAAAGGAGGCCGGCCGGGGTCATTCCTTAAAAAAACCGGCAGACAAAGTTTGATAGACTGTCACGGGATCGCTCGATTTCACAAGCGGCAAAAGGACTGCATGCTCCCCTTCTTCGGAATGAATCCGAAATCCTTTATTCGCCACTTGGATCGTTTTCTCCCGAACCTTTTCATAGATGCTGTGCTGTGTGCGAAACTGTTCCAGCTTCTGCTGGCTGGCACGGGAGGAGTCCGTAACCAGCAAAATCCTGTCCGCCAGCTCTAAAAGCATCTGAATTTTATCGTCGAAGGTACTGCTCAAATCGATGACCAGTTCGTCAATCCCCTGCACGCTGGCATTTACCAGCAATCTGACGTCCTCTTGTGTAAGAATGCTGATGTCGTCATAATTTTCCGGCTGGGAAAAATAAAAAATTCCAGATACGGCGTCCTTCTGCCGGATACTTTGCAGGAGCAGTTCCACATTTTCATCCAACTTTTCGAATACGGAACTTATGCTTTTCCCGTTCTGAGAGAAATACACCGGACCGCTGGAAAACGCCTCCAAATCCAGATACAGACTTTTTTTCCCTTCCCCAGCCCTCTGCGCCGCATAGGCCAGCGCCGCAGTCGTCTTGCCGCATCCGCCCGACGGGGACCAGACGACTGTGATACGGCCCCGCTCCAACTCCGCGTCTCCGCTCTTTTCCGCAACCGCCGCGTATTGTTCCAATAGCTGGCTTACCATTGAGGAAATCCGCTGATATTTGCGGATTTGCCGTACATGTTCCGATACCGCGTATCCGGCGCTTCCATTCCAGAGCAAAAGCGGCATGCGGACTTGGGAAAGCTGTACATGTTCTGCCAGTTCCGGTTCCAGCAGCGCCGCATCGAAAACACGGCGGCTGAGCTGCTCAGCCAGCCGGGGAGCCGAGGAACAAACGCTGACTTCAAACGTGTCCGAATAGCGTTCCGTTAACACCTGGGACAACTGTTCCCGATAATCGTCGTCATCTGACGCGATAAGAAGCTGGATTTTCATGCTAACACCTCAATTTTCGCATTTGACCAGCGCCAAAGAGATATTATCTTTTTCTCCCTGGGCGATCACATATTGGCTCAAGCGCTCCAGCGTTTTTCGAAACTGTCTGTGTCCAGCCCGTTTCAGTTCCCGCTGAAGAAGCCCTGCGTCCATTCGTTTGTAAAGTCCATCCGAACATAACAGGAAGAGACACCTGCCCAGTGAACCCTCCTGATAGAGTATCTGAGTCTCCGGCCAGCGGCCCAGGCAGGATGTCAGTTTTCCGGCCGCCGACACATGGTCCTGCGTCAACGTTGTCACTTTTCCATCCTGATAACAGTAAATCCGGCTGTCTCCCGCATGGACGACGCTGTATTTTTCCGGACCAATCAGGAGCGCGGATAACGTAGTTGCAGTTTGGAGCCGCCGGTTCTGCGCCTCCTCATAAATCGCTCGATTGACTTTCAGTACCTGTTCCCGCAAACAGGGCCCGCAGACACAGTCATCTTCTATTTGGCTAAACCAATGATTCAGCAGCGTAACTGCTGTTACCGCCGCAAATTGTCCATCCTGCATACTGCCCACGCCGTCACAGACAACCGCAATACAAAAATTTCTCCCCTGAATCATTCGCGTCTTTAGAAGCAGGCTGTCCATGTTCACCGCTCGCTGATTTTGGAGGCTAATCCCGTCATAGCTATATGTCCACACAGGAATTTCTCCCCCCATATCCATTAAAAATTGACTTGACTATGATGGCTGCCGAACCGGACTGGAAGATCGGGCACAGAAAATCAAATTAAAAATAGATTGATTTCACCCGATCCAATGCTCTTATCCCAAAGCCTTCCATTTCCCGAAGCCTTCTGCGCAGCCGGCTAAGTGTAGCCGGCGTCATTCCCAAAAAAGATGCAATGTATTTATTCCCAACCAAATCAATCAGATTGGGGTAATTTTCCAAAAACCATAAATATCTCTGCATAGCGGAACAGCTGAGCAAATTAATTTTCTCCTGCCAATGGCGATCCAGCCCGATCAGCAAAAGCTTGTTGTAGAGCTGCAGCACCTCTTGGCTCTCCTCCATTAAAGAGAGAATCAGGGATGCGGGCAGTACAAGAAGTTTACAGTCGGACATGGTCTCAATATTGATTCGGGATGGGCCGGTCAGACCATTGATTCCAACCGCCACATCCCCATATTTATAGACGAAACAGTCCGTGATATCTTGTCCATCCGCTTTAATCACATAACCGCGTACAACGCCTTCTATCATGAAGAATAACAGAGATTGGATCTCTCCCTCTTCCACCAGGAGTCTCCCTTTTTTTACCATCTTAATTTTTGACTCATCTGCTAAACGAGTAATAATATGCTCTTCAGATAAACAGAGACCCTTTTCAAAAAACATCCTAGCAGAAAACATATTGAGCCATCCTTGCTTTTTTCTTTATCATACCAATTTATGCAAAACCAAGCATTATTCTAAATCAATTATTTTGTTATTTTTTATCAATTTTTCAAATTTCTTGCCTCAAGCCTTTGTTTTTGCACGAATATTGTTCCCATTGTTTCTTTTCATCAAAACAGCGGTTTTGCAGCGGTGAATTCAAATCCCTGTATTTCGAAGCTGATCCCTTTCGTTCGTTGTATCTAATCTCAGCTTCCATTTAACATCCCGCTGCCGCTGAGCCGCTCCGGTTTTGTGTCCCTTTTGGGGATGGATTCCTACTAAATTTCAATCACAGTTTTAACGCAGAATTACATACTTTGCAGATATGTTTTCTCGCAAAAAAATTCACCGGTCTCAAAACAGAGACCGGTGAATTTCAGCTAAGACATCTGCTTAAAGGGAGCTTTCTCCGTCAGTTCGCCGCGTTGAACGCGTCGCGGACCAGCTCGTTGAAGGTACGCATGGAGATAAAGTCCTCCCAATCCTCGCTGGTGTGCTGGGTGTTGCGCCACACGTAGGAGTGGCTGTTGGTGGCCTCCTGAACGTCCTCATAGTACCAGGCGCTCTTGGGGTTGTCCGGCCACACGGTCATGTTGTCCAGCATGTAGTCGGCGTCGGGAGCGCGCTCCAGCACCTCGTTCACCAGGGCCATGACCTCGGCACGGGTGATGAAGCGGTCGGGTCCGAAGGTGCCGTCAGGATAGCCGGCAATCCAGCCCTCGTTGGCCGCGCGGTTGATGTAATCCCGGGCCCAGTGGTCGGAGATGTCGGTGAACTTATCCGGACCGGAGTACTGGGCGTTGGAGAACTGAGCCGCCACCACGGCGAACTCGGCGCGGGTGATGTTGGCTCCGGGGTCGAACACGCCGCCGGTACGGCCCAGCATCAGGTTGCCGTTGGTCATGGTGGTAATGGCGTAGTAGGACCAGCGGTCGGACGCCACGTCGGGGTAGGGGTTATAGTCGGTGATGAAGTCGGCACGGGACTCGTCCGTCAGCAGACGGAAGAAGATGGTGGCGACCTCCTCACGGGTGATATAGCCCTCCGGCTGCACGGTGCCGTCGGGATAGCCGGACACGTAGGCGATGTGGTCCTCCTTGTTCAGCTCGGGCTTGGAGCCTCCTCCGCCGCCGCCGGAGCTTCCGCCGCCGCCGTTGTTGCTGTCGTCCTCCCAGAAGAGGGCGAAGGGGGAGAAGGAATTCACGGTAAAGCGGATGCCCTGCTCCGTGGTCTTCAGGTTGCCATTCTCCTCGGAGTAATACTCCATCGTGTACGTGCCACTTGTGAGGTCGTCGTTGCTGTTGCGGTCCAGACCCACATAGTGGACCAGATGGAACTCGGTGTTCTCGTCCGTGCCCTCGGGGTAGGCCCAGTAGACTACCACAGCGTCGTCGGTGGTCACATAGGCGTTGCCGTTGCTGGTATCCACCAGATCCAGATAGCGCGCCTCATAGTCGTAGTCGTTGGGGATGGCGTCATACTCGTCCAGCGCGCTGTTGACCAGGGTGTTGTTCTGGTCGGGCACCAGACTATCCACCAACAGCTTCACATCGCTGGGGTCAATGACCTCCAGCTGGCTGCCGTTGATGTAGAACTTGGCGTCCGCACCCACCTGAGCGGTCACGCTGGTCACGTTTTCGGGAACGCTGTCCTCCACAGTGGTATAGTGGGTGTCGTTGTCCGTCACGCCGCGGACGGTGAGCTTGCCGCTTTCCACCGTGGCATCATACTGGTAGGGGGTTCCATTGTTTACTCGAATGACCGCCTGGACCAGCTGCTGGTTCAGATCGCCGGCATAGATGGTCATGTCGTACTTATGGAACAGCTCGTTCAGGTTCACCGCAAAGTCATCGGAGGTCATAAAGTTTCCTTCGCTGTCGGTGAACTGGAGCCGGACGGGGATCTTTTCGCCGTTCACTTCGGCGGGCAGGATACGGTAGATGTAACGGTTATAGGCCATGCTGTCGTTGCCTTGCTTCTTGTCATACCGCTCCAGATGCCAGGTACGGGTCTCCTTGCCATCGTTGTAGGTGAAGGTCAGGTACGGGGACAGGTCCAGCGGCTGATCCAGAGGAGCGCCAACCGCTTCCTTCAGCGCCTGA